>ERZ773170.329-NODE-329-length-52170-cov-69.681857_pt1 | contig 52170 bp, 46 predicted proteins | sample MGYA00581002_ERZ773170 | MGnify/ENA primary metagenome ERZ773170 (study PRJEB29015, sample SAMEA2737811) | human gut metagenome | biome: human gut; feature: human-associated habitat; material: faeces | place: China | collected 2012 ... | reverse complement strand
CTCTGAGGATGGTATCAGAGCTGCATGTGCGCAAGGTCGGATGATACGAGAGATGACGCATCAGATGCGATGTTACATCCTCCACGCATGAACCGCCACAGAAGTATACGCTCATCAGAGAACGAATAATTTCGCTGTACTGGTATCCGATGATACTGCGGCATCTCTGACCAAGTGTCTGGTCGATAATAGGTGAAAGCATGGAGTCAAATTGCTCCATGATTGAAAAAATTCCTCCAAAAGGTGTGAGTTTTTCAGATTTTATTTGTACCTTTGCCATGTCTTGTTACGATTTACGCTTGTTTTGATTTGCAACACTAAGATAAGTGAAAAATCTGACATGGCAAAATCCTGAGCAACTTTTTGTTGCTCAGGAACTTATAAATAAAGTTAAATCAAAGTGTTGCGGAATTAAGGTTCTCTAAATTCCCTATTTCAGCTAAAGCTGTCTTTTCAGAAGAAGCTAAATACAAACATGGAACTCCTAGTAGATTAAAACGTCCAGCCGAAGCCTTAGAACGCAAATTATATGGCATATGGTTGCAATTAGGCAACATCTTCCCTTTTGGGAAATCTACTATTCGATAGTAACAGCTCCCTTGTCCTTCCTCATTCTTTAGATAATTCACATACATATCTTGTAAATACCCCTTAGTATATTTTTTAACTATCAACAATTTTTCCAATAGTGCAGTAGCATTAAGAACATCTCCTTTATATGCCAATTGTAGTATCTCTAAACATTTTGTATGAATAACTTTAATCAAATTCACAAAGCGTAGTTTAGTAGATTTACCCATTAGTTCTCCAGCTTCAGACAACATACTTTCAAATTGCTTTCTATCCACCTTTTTTAATAGACGCTCATATTCTTTAAACTGAAATTTTATAAAGCAATAAAAATTTTGTTTTTTTCTATGATTACAAGCTAAACTTGAAACAAGTTCTAATATCAGTGACTGTAAATTCATGTTTTCTTCCATTTTAAATAAATAACCAAAAGTTTTAACAGAATATATCCGTTATAATATTAAACTGTTATTACCATCTAAAATATTATACTCTATTTAAAAGTCTCTTTTGCTTGAGTACTTATATAAGTGACTATTTTTACTAATATAGCAATAAATAAACCAAGAATAAAAGCTATAATAAAAGACCAGATCAATAAAAGATACAAACCAAAATCGGCCAAAAAGGAAACGGCTTGATAACGTAATATCAAGCCTACTAATACTAATATCGTCATCGGCCAAACCACATACATACATTTAACTATTAACCTAATCCATTTTTGACTTGTTTGAAGGTACTCTTTCTCTGTTTTATTTATTTCTAACAATGAAGGATTCTTCTTTATTTTTCTTTCTACGTCATGAAAGACAAAATAATTAAGGGTAAACCAGTTTATACAATAAGGTAAAAAATATCCTATGTAAAGCCCGAATAAATATAAAAATACTGAATCACCAACAGATTTAGAGCTATCTCCCTTATCTAAAGGTTCAATAGATGATATAACTCCCCATAATACAAACAAAGGAATAGTAAAAAAACGACATTTTTTTAGAAAACGTTTTTCACTTTCACTATATAATCGCTCCCAAGCTTTCTTATCATAATATATTCTTCGTGCATCTCTTTTCCTGCCATTGCCTGTTTCATCATTGCATTGAATATTTATTTTATTTATTGTAATTGTGCTCTCCTCACCCTCTGAAGCAATGTTTGACACAGATTGTTCTGCAGACTTTCTTATCTCCCCAACATTCTTCGGTCTCTTCAAGCGATTCTCCTGCATCATCCAAACCACCAATTTCTTCATTTCCTCAGAGATATTAGGCATTGGGAGGGCAAGATGCTTGTCCTCTGTCCCGTCTTCAGAAAGGTCAGAAATTGATGGAGGGTCTTGATTGGTAAGTAACTTATACATAGTGGCACCAAGGGCATAGAAGTCTGTCCATGGACCGAACTTATCATAGCTCTGCGCCATCTGCTCTTTAGGAGCATAGCCATTCGTATAACTGATACCCGTGCTCATCGTGGCACCACCTACCGTACTCTGCTGCTTACTTGCACCAAAGTCTATCAACTTGACTACATCATGACTATCCACCATGATGTTCGCTGGCTTGATGTCAAGATGGAACATACCTTTGTTATGAATCGCCTCAAGACCATCCAATATCTGATTCAAGTAATTGCGAACCTCAGACTCTGCCAAAGGTGCATTGGTACGCTTCAAACGTGCAGATAGATTTTCTCCATCCACATAATCCATCACATAATATGCAGTACCTTTCTCCTCAAAAAGGTCATAGACCTTGACAATATGAGGATTACTGAGACTACGGAGACGGCGAGCTTCTTTCTTGAACTTCTCTCGCTGTTGCTCAAAGCTATTGGTATTCTCGGTATTGCTTACGCTAATGGTAGTGCTATCACCATCACGCTGACACACACCTTTTACAAAGAACTCCTTGATTGCCACAGGTATATCGACCTCCATATTACCCAAAGAACCAGAAACGGTTTCTTTCATTATTGCCTTATAAGTAATACCGAAACCTCCTTGTCCTAGGATCTTTTCTAGTCTGTATTTGCCTTTGCAGAGAACAGCGTTATTGCGTAGTTGTTTCATAACTTCTTATTTTTAACAGTCCATATTGGTATCTTATAATCAGGAAACAGATATACCGCATTTATATAGGGAGCACTTAGGTATGGAACAAAAACAGTTTTTGGTGTATCGCTATTATATACTTGCCAAAAATATGCCGTCTTAGCATTTTTCAACTCAGCAAAAGTTTTATAACCATGCCCTTTAAATACAATTGAATTTCCATTAGGACCAAGTACTATATGAACATAGTTATCGTCTTCATCGTACTTTATACAGATTTCACAACACTCTCGAAGTTCATCAACTTGCTCTTTTGTCGGAATATCATATTTCAGAGCTTCAGGATATGGTAAGAACAGAACCTCATCCCCATCTTTTACATAATCCGAAGCCCATAATGTTCCACTCGGAAGTCCTAAGTCAACAAACTCAGTCTCTTCCGATACAGAATCCTTAGCTACCTTACCAAAACCATCTTGATAACCAGCGTTGTAACCTGCCATATAAGCATCAGCTACAACTTTGGTTAATGCTTCGGTTACTTTACCCTCTGCGTATTCTTTTGCTTTATCTACTGTATTCATATCCACTATTCTATCACAATTCTACAATTTCATCTATTTTTTGCTTTTCTATAATAGCCTTTAGTTCATAATCACCTAATATATTATCTTTAATTTCTTTCTTCAATTCGTCCAAGGCAACACAACGATAAAGACGCTTAATGTCAAAATCAGCATCATAAAATTCTCCATTATCATAGTGAGGCACAATGTTGTCAACATAATACCCACACGTCTCTATGTCATTTTTGTTTTCAACAACAATAACGATATTATTCCTATCTACTTTAGAAAAGTCAAAGCTACCTTTAATTCTCCATTCACGAAGCCATTGGAAATCATGATTTTGTATATCCAATTCTTCATATAACCAATGACTGTCTTCCCCTATATCAAACTTGTCTAAAAAATCACAATATATAACTGGACGAGCACCATAATCCTCAATCAGCATATCACGTTTAAAACCTATACCAAACTTTCCCAACATTGGCTTTTTGGTTTTCGCCATGTAATCCAACATTGGCACCATCATACATAATGGGGTTTCTGTAAAACATACATAGTTATGTTTAGGAGATTTCAAACACAGTTCTCCTAAAATTACCCACAAAGTATCTATACTATCTGTAAAATGAAACAGATAGGGAGATAAATCCAAACGCATATTTCTCAATTTCTCACTCGGATTATTCATGTTTCCTCTATTATTTTAATCTAACACTACACCAATCTTATCATATTATTTTCTAAACAAAAATCTACTATCTGGCGAATATTTGAAATACAAAAATAGCCTTTACGCATTGAACCATAATGACATAAGGTGTAAAGAAAATACATTCTTAAAAACATAAGAAAAACACGTCTAAACATATATGTATTATTTGGTACTATACTTTTTTCAGAATTCCAATCATAGATAGTCAAGGACTCTGAAAATCCATAACACTGTATCTGCTTTATATAATAACCTTTACCTTCATAGTAATACTTTTTCTTGTCATATCCCCCTTCTAATGTGAAAGAAATATAACTACATTCCGTTAAGGACATTCTATTTGCCGCATCTATATATGCTTGAAATTCATCAGAGTATATGTAATTCAAATGTACTTTACAAACTTCAACATACTTAGAGCAATTTAACAAATTAGTAATTCCCTTATAAAGAAGCAACTCATCGTTTAAGCTCTCTTCAATGGTTGCAACTCTTCCATTGATATGAAATTCATATTTTGACTTGGATGAGAATAATGAAGAGAAGCCGGTCGGAACAACTTCTGCCCACCAAGAATTAACAATATTCTTTATTTGATATTTATTGTATATAGCTGACATTACTTAATCTCCTATTTTTTCAATTTTATTATGCGTTACAATATATGAAGTTATTTTGGAAACGCCCCCTTTTTCTATCAATCCTTCTGTTGCTATTTCTGAAATATCACTCATTCCGCGCCAATAATCAGAACACAACAATTCGGCTGCTGAGGTTCTATCACTCATTCCATATTTCTTTCCGTTTAGTAAGAAATAAAAATTTTCAAAATATCTAGAATCATGCCATTCCACCTTATCAACCTCTAAATCCAACAGATATACTTGACAGGAAGAAGTTGGATTAGGAGCATAAGTACTAGCCCAATGAAATATGCGCTCTTCCAATTTATCATCATTTGGAAAAAAACAATGAGTTTTTCCTATCAAGCATCTCTGGACACTCACATTTCCTAATATCCTCTAATAAAGATTCTGCTATTGCTCGTCCTTCAGAATATTTACGTTCAAATTTTGATGTGGTAATTATCTCACCAACTTTCACTGAAATATCAGCCTTTATTATTCTACAAACATCCATATAACTACTTTTTTCTCCAAACTTTGGTTGCTCTTACATCCATTTTAGAAATTTTCAACGGTTTCAAAAAAATTAAACTTTACAACCAAAATTAAAATTAACACTATTACTATACGACTTACCCAAGAAAGTACTATCATTCGATTACTTATTCTTGGCATATATTTCAAATATTGATTTTGTGGATTATTTTTACAATATGAATCTAACCGTTTTTTGACAAATAACATATGAATGCCACCACGGTCTGTTTCTTGGAATGGATTAGGAAGAATAAATGGCGCAAATATAAAGATAGACAATATTACTGACATTATAATGCTTAAGTATAAATCTTCTTCCCCATTTATCATCTTTTTATTTTCAAAGTAACATCTATAAAACAATCCTATTAAAGCTGTAAAAATCAACACATGTGTAATTATCTCACAAAAAGAGACTTCAGATACTATTTCTTGAAACTTTAATATACCTTTAGCAGATTGTGACACAGTACTCTCTATCAACTGCGTCTCCTCACCTTCACTAACAGGATTAGCATAAGATTGATGAGGACTAAACGCTTTTGTTTCTTCATTGTTAGAAGTAGCAACAGAAGACTGTTGCAAGATACGTCTTATCTCCCCCACATTCTTCGGTCTCTTTAACCTATTCACTTGCATCATCCAAACCACCAATTTCTTCATTTCCCCAGAAACATTAGGCATAGGGAGGGCAAGATGCTTGTCCTCTGTCTCGTCTTCAGAAAGGTCAGAAACTGATGGCGGGTCTTGATTGGTAAGTAACTTATACATAGTGGCACCAAGGGCATAGAAGTCTGTCCATGGACCGAACTTATCATAGCTCTGCGCCATCTGCTCTTTAGGAGCATAGCCATTCGTATAACTGATACCCGTGCTCATCGTGGCACCACCTACCGTACTCTGCTGCTTACTTGCACCAAAGTCTATCAACTTGACTACATCATGACTATCCACCATGATGTTCGCTGGCTTGATGTCAAGATGGAACATACCTTTGTTATGAATCGCCTCAAGACCATCCAATATCTGATTCAAGTAATTGCGAACCTCAGACTCTGCCAAAGGTGCATTGGTACGCTTCAAACGTGCAGATAGATTTTCTCCATCCACATAATCCATCACATAATATGCAGTACCTTTCTCCTCAAAAAGGTCATAGACCTTGACAATATGAGGATTACTGAGACTACGGAGACGGCGAGCTTCTTTCTTGAACTTCTCTCGCTGTTGCTCAAAGCTATTGGTATTCTCGGCATTGCTTACACTAATGGTTGTACTATTACCATCACGCTGGCACACACCCTTAACAAAGAACTCTTTGATGGCATAAGTCTCATCAAACTCGATGTTCTTTGCTAAATAGGTATTGCCGAAGCCACCTGATGCTAAGTAGCTTTCTATTTTGTAAGTTCCGTGTAGGATGGTTCCTACTTGGAGCATATTTTGATTATTTAGTTCGTCCATACTTTGTTGTATCTTGCTTTATTGAATCTGGTTTTGTTGTATCTGTCTTTGACTCTTGCTGGCTATTAAACTCTTTCACGGTCATCATAGAATCTTCATGAAGAGAATCAAGCAAAGCAGCCTCTGTTTTATGCTTGCTATAGTAGCCATAACCAGCCATGCCAACAGCAGCCAATACCACTAAGGCAACAAAGGCCATGAAGAGAGATTTCTTTCTTTTCTGCTTATTCTCCATCGCAACGATCACACTATCAGGAACAGGCGGCGGTGTACCAGCAGGCTTAACGATTTCAACATCAGGAGAAGCAGTCACCTCTTCCACATCAGACTTGATATTCAAAGCATTGCATTTAGAGGTAGGCTCTTCATTTACAAGACTCACATCAGCCTCGTCATGACTCACCTCTTTGATATGTACAATATAAGCTGAATGATTATCTTTATTATCTGAGGTTTCAGAAATCAGCATCTGTCGTTTTTCTTCATCACTAACATTCGCGGAGAAGACATCCAACAGTTCCTCATCCTCCATTTGCTCCAACATGCCGTCAGAACAAACGTAGAAGTAATCACCTGGCTGAATATCAGAAATATGGATAACATCAGGTTTTGGATGATTCCTATCTCCAGCTATAATCGCACGAGTGATGACATTTTTCTGTGGAAATGTCTTCATCTCCTCATAGGTCAACTCACCTGCCTGATAAAGATCATACACCAGGGAATGGTCACGACTCTTATATAATATGGTATGCGAAGATGGACGGAGATGGTATATTCTACTATCTCCAATGTGGGCTGCCGTACATCCATTACTGTGAAAATACAGCAAAGTTAAAGTTGTTCCCATCTGACGGGTATCTCCCACAATAGCCAGTTTATTCAGTTCTTCGTAGGCATACGCCAAAGCATCAGATAGCTGCTTATCTTCCAAGCCTTCAGAAGCAACTGCATGTTGCAACAAAAACAAAGAAAGACTTTTGCAAATACTTTGGCTTGCCACCTCACCATGCTCATGTCCACCCATACCATCACAGAGCAAAAACAAACGGTCATTCTCCGTTGCTTTGCCCTCTATTGGATAGATGCTATCTTCCTGGTTCGCCCTTTTACCCAACTCATGGATAGCTAAAGGCTGATATATCTGGATTCTCATTGTTAGCTTTATTTTTGATGATAAACAACGGTTGTGTTACCCATCTTGATGATACTTCCTTCTGACAAGACAAGCTGGTCACCCTCGTTCAATAATTGTCCATTCACATAACTGGCATTTTTATTGTGATAGTTAGACACCACCACCCTAACCTTGTCCGTAGAAGCCTTAATTACTTGGATGGCAAGATGCTGACGGCTCATATATCTATCATTAGTAGCAATCTGTACAGTTGCCTGCGAAGTAGTAGCCTTGCGACCTATCACATTATTGCCGAACCCTAACGGATACTTCTGACCACCATAGAGCAAATAACCAGGAGTAACCTCTTCTTTCTTGCCTGCAAGGATTGTTTCATCAGATTGAGAAGGAGAAGAGGAATGTCCCACGTAACGAGTTTCTCCATTATCTCGATTCACATACTGAGTCTCACCATTGCTGTTACCAACATATTCTGTTTCCCCAAAAGATTGCGGAGTTGCAGCATGTTGCTGTGAGAACATCACTTTCAACTGAGCTTTACATTGAGGGCAAGTAATCATCTTAACCGCTTCGTTTTGAGAATTTCTCACGTCAAGCAATACACCGCAACTCGGACATTTGATTCTTTTAGTTTCCATTGCTACCATCTATTTTAATCAATGTTTATGCCATCTGAATATCAGCATCAGACATATAGTCTGGCATATCAGGAGCAACATCTGGATTCTCCAAGGATGCAGTTTGGAGATTTGGAACAGCAGAATCATCAACTCCGGTATCAGCGAAATCACTACCACTTGGAGTAATCACTTGTCCTGTATGCAAATCAACTGCTTCCCCAACGTCAATACTTCCATTGCCATTGGCATCACAAATCGCAACATCAGGATTTCCATCTTGATCAAAATCTACCACACTCACTTCCTGACCATCCACGTCGAAAACACCCACTGTAGCCATGGAGCCATCAGCAAGCTGAACTTCACCCGCATTAACCAAATGAACATCTGCATTTTGGTCATCAGCCACCTGCACATCACTTGCCGGATGCAAATTTGCATCATTGTGAGCAACAGATACATCCTGGTCTGCATGAGAAGAATGAGATACCACAGCAACATCTTCAGTTTGATGAGGAGCAGCATTCATTTCTTCTGCACGTACTTCTGGCTTTACAGACTCAGCATAGTCGTTCTTTTCTGCATCTGTCATGTTGTTCCACTCATCCTCGGTATAAGTACTATAGATATTGCCATGCCAATGGAAAGCGCCACCAGGACCAACTTCGGCTCTAGCGGCATCGAATGCCTCCTTAAAGCTCTGCTCATCATGACTCTCAGCCACCTTGATAGAGGCATTATCATTAGCTGCAGCAGCATCTTGCGATGGATTCTCCCCTTCCGGTTTTGTATCGGGAGTTTCTTCTGTATTTGCAGCAAAGGCATCTGTGACATACATAGCACTTGCACCTAACAAGATACCAGCAACTCCACTTACCGCTACTTTCTTCCAAGCTGCCTTATCAGCAGCGTTCTGAGTTTTATCTTTACTTTCCTGTCTTACTTCAGGATGTGTATTATTGAAATACAATGTTTCTTCATTCTGTGCCATAATCATACGTTTTAAAATTATAACTGGTGCAAATATAGTGAAATAATAAATAGATAGATACTTATTTTGTGCTCATTACACAAAACCTATCTTCTATTGTACAAAATCACTTTTTGATTTTAGCCTTGCAATAAGGACAAGCCTCATTCTGCATTAAAACTTCATAAGACTGAAAGCCCAGGAAGTGATGGCAATGAGGGCAAACATAATGCTGCTGAAACTCCTCGGTCAACTTCTTCTGCCTTAACGGTCCCTTAGAAGAATCCTTATATGCTTTTACTGTAAAGCCTACAGAAATCAAAATACCTAAGATATACAAGCCTATATAAAGAGGAGTCTCTCTAAATTCAGGAAAAATGATGCTCAAAGCGATGGCTCCCATGGTAATCAAACCAGTAATGCCACGAAGAGAATTAAACTTGAGATCAGCAATTTGCTGATCAAGTTTATGTTCATCATATTCTTCCCAAACACGCTGCAATGGACAAAAATCTACCATTTGAGGAACAAAACTCTTTATCCAATCCCAACTAACCAAAAATTTGCTTGGACCAAGTTCTATTTTATCCTTTTCCATGATAGTCTTTGCCATTATTTCCACTCCATTGACAAAAGTAACATTCTGAGGTTTTAGATTCGTAATTCTATAAGAACCATCTGGATTAATGGTCAAACTACAATGTTGACGGCTCACAGTCATAGGAACACTTCCAGCACCCCCAAAAGTCTTGGATTGTTGTCCCATTGTTATTCTCAATTGAGATGTACCAGCATCACGTCCAATGATTACTTCCATAAAAATCTTTGCTTGATTAGTTTATTTTTTAGTTATGAGTAAATCCTTCATTTGCTTCAAGGCTTCCTTAGAAATACCTAAAGCAAAGGCAAAATGCTCATAATCTGATAATATCAACTGTTGCTTTTGCGTATTGACCTGATAGATGTAGCCAGTGTTGATGATAAAACGTTTACCCACCCGCATAAAAATACTCTTGCAATCTACAAGATGCTCTGCCAAATACTTCTCCATTTGAGACAAATTCAAACAAACAACAGCCTTCAGCTTGTTAATAGTAACAATCTGTGTATAATTGCCATCTCCTTCGAAATAAACAATTTTGGAAACATCTAATCTTAAAAGTTCCGTCTTTGTATTGAATACAATGAATTGACTTTCCATATTTATCATTTACTTCGCTGACTTGTTCCCAGAAGTAGCTATAGCCATTAAGTTTTCAATGAAAAAAGCGTGGGACTATTGTTCGGTCGCCGAAATAGAGGTTGTGGAAAGACCTTTCAACTAGCAACTAACAATAGCCCACGCCAAAAGGTATATCGACACCTTCCCCCTACAGAGAAAAGGATGCAATAATCCCATAGCGTGAGCCGTATTGCTGTTCGTCATAGTTGAATTTTGAAATTTCCACATTTCTATTTCAAGACTAACGTTCAATACGCTCATTCATTTGAGTCTTCATCGCAGCCGTTCTTTTCCGCCTGCTCCAACTCTGACCGCAAAAGTAAGCTATATTCTTGATACCGCCAAACTTTTAGCGATGTTTTTTATCCCGAAGGACAAAAAAGGCATTGAACGCTGCCATTGCCGAGAGAAAAATACTTCCACATTTCTATTCCATGGCTACAATTCAATGCCCTATACCTATAATACCATCCCTTATGAAAAGGTAAACAACCTGTTACGATTATTTTTTAGTTATCGTTCCTTTTCTGGCATTCACCGTAAAATTACCAAGAGATGTCTTGACTCTATAAACGCTATTCTTTGATGATACCAGCTTTGCCGACATTCCCATAAAGCTGACGCCGCCATCCTTCTTCTCTATGGTGTACTTTCCAAAAGGAGTAGCTACGATGATGTGGCGCTTGGTGTTATCAACCACACCATATACTATGCCGGATGGTGCCTGCTTCATCTGCTCGGCTACGCTCTTTACGGCATTTGCCACATCGGTATTGTTACTCTTTGCAAAACTGGTTGTGCGGCAGCTACTATCATCATCAACGAAATCATAATCTTCTTCATATTACATATTAAAAGAGTTATACTTCATTTTCCTCGTTCTACGAATCATTCTCTTCTATCACTTCCCGATTACGAGCGCAAAAGTAAGAAGATTATTTCTATCAGCCAAATATCTAAACCTACCTTGTATGAAATGCCATTCTGTATGTACCAAATGACAAAAATGTAGATTCTAACTTAAAAGTGCACCAGTCCTAATAATAAAAAAGGATGACTCATTAACTTATGAAACACCTTCCGTCAATATTTATAACCAAATTTCATATACCTACAAATATTGAATCTAGCAATAAAAATAAGGGGAATGAAAGGCAGGAAATCCCCGTTTTCTGCTCTATATTAAGAACAAGACCTATAGTTGTACGACTATAAAGTTACAGTTGTACGACTATACATGCTATGGTTGTACAACAGTAGAGTTATGGTCGTACAACTATAGGGGTTATAGTCGTACAACTATAGATTTTCCTCAACGGCATCTTCTTGTCAAGAAATCTCAAACGTCTGATTACCAGTAAGTTCCTACATTTCTTCGTATTTGCGATATTCTCAAAGAAACAATAAGCGTCTGAAAATACGAGAATCTCAGGCAAGCTAATGTAAAGAAAACTCGTTTTTTATAACGCCTCAGCTTCGGGAAATTCTTACAGATCACCTACTTCATTTTCCACCCATCTATCGTTCCCGTCTTCGATGAGAAGTTGCAGCCTATCTGATAGACAGGGCGAACGCATCAAAATGCGTTCGCCCTGCTATCAGTATTAATGGAAATTCGCTTGCTCACCTTTGTTGCCACAAATGCTATCATTAACCCAAGACAAGCAGCTATACTAATAGCCATGCGTAGCCCAGAAACTTCGGCAAGCCAGCCTATCACTGGAGGACCGATGAGGAAACCGAAGAAACTGATGCTCGACACGATGGTGATGGCGATGCTCGCCTTGACAGTGCCCAACTTGCCCGCTATGCTGTAGCAGATAGGCACCGACGACGAAATGCCGAAACCGACCAAGAGAAAGCCCAGAGTGGCTATAACAAGGTAAGGCAACAACGTGGCGAGAAGCAGTCCGCACAGAATCAGCAGTCCGCAAACCTTCAGCACTCTGGCGGCGCCATAGCGCGTCACGAAACCATCGGCCAGGAAACGTCCCAAGGTCATGGCACCCATGCCTGCCACATAACCTGCACGGATGAAAACCTCGTCGGGCTTCACCACAGAAGTGAAATACACACCACTCCAGTCATAGACTGTCCCCTCACAGAACATTCCCGCAAAACCCATCAGACCCAAGAGGAAGAGCACAGGGTCGATGGTTCTGAACGAGAACTTGGGCACGTCTTCCTCCTCAGCCCTCGCCTGCTCGTCGTTCACCAGGAAGTGGAAACCAGCAGCCAGGATCAGCAGACTCAATGCCAGCACCGTTCCGAAATGAGCCTCTATCGGTAGAACCGTATTGGCAAACACAGCACCCACGATGCCGCCAGCAAAACCACCCAGACTCCAAAGGCCATGAAACGACGACATGATGTTGCGGCCATACAACTTCTCCACTAAGCACGCCTGTGTGTTGGTGGCAATATTCATCAGGTTCGCCATCATGCCGAAACCCACAAGAGACAGCGTAAGATGAAAAACCGTGCTGCTGCAGCCCATAGCGAGGAGCACGGCGGCATAAAGCACCTCGGCAACCACCAACATCTTCTTGCTGCCCAACTTGCTCACCAACACACCCGAGAAACCCATCATCAGCAGTTGTCCCAAAGGGATGGCGAGCAGAATGCTGCCCAACTGGCCATTGTTGAGATGCAGCAGATGCTTCACATCCGGAATACGGCTTGCCCAACTGGCAAACACCAGTCCCGGTACAAAATAATAAGCTGCCACAGCCACTCGCTTGCGAGCCAAGTCGCTCAAATCACTCATTCGAAATGTCATCCTATATATCTTTTAACATGAAACTTAAAAACGCGGCTGCAAAATTACGAAAAAATAAACTTTCATCCATCGATTATTCCCAAAAAGATAATGCCTTGTCAAAAAATAAGTGTAACTTTGCCCTTCGAACAACAAGAAAATCCTACGCAAGGATAAAACCTTGCCAGTACAGAACAAATAAAACTAAGCGATATGAAGAAACAAATCCTTGCAGCAGCCCTGCTGCTCCTCGCCCTCACCCTGCCAACACAGGCAGCCAAGAGACAGAAAACCAACACCCCAAAGCAACTCACCTTCCTGCACCCCTGGCAGGGCAAACGAGTGGCCTACTTCGGCGACTCCATCACCGACCCCAACATCAAGGCATCAAAGGTGAAATACTGGGGATTCCTGCAGCAGTGGCTCGGCATCACACCCTACGTCTACGGGGTGAGCGGACGACAGTGGAACGACATTCCCCGCCAAGCCGACAAACTCAAGGCTGAACATGGCGATGACTTCGACGCCATCCTCATCTTCATGGGCACCAATGATTTCAACAATGGCGTGCCAGTAGGCGAATGGTACACAGAAACTTTCGACAGTGTGAAAGTGGCACGCCACAAACCTGGTGAAATGGTGCAGCGCCGTCACCGCCACTTTGCCATGGACAAGAACACGCTCAAGGGCCGCATCAACATCGCCATGTCGAAACTCAAGCAGATGTATCCCACCAAGCAAATCGTTGTGATGACGCCTGTCCACCGTGCTTATTTCTGCTCGGGCGAGAAGAACATCCAGCCCGACGAGATGTATGAGAATGCCCGTGGTGTATTCTTCGACGAGTACGTCAAGGCTGTCAAGGAGGCTGGCAACGTGTGGGCTGTTCCCGTCATCGACCTCAATGCCCTCTCGGGTCTTTTCCCTCTCTACGATGCAGGCGCTCAGCTCTTCAACAAGCCCGACACCGACCGTCTCCACCCCAACGATCCGGGTCATGAGCGCATGGCAAAAACCATCCTGTATCAGCTCGCCTCCCTGCCCTGCGTTTTTTAGGTTTCCATCTTTCTTGGGCTCTTCTTAACACCTTTTGGGGTCATAATAGACGACCGACGCCTGTCATCTATTGTGACCTCCCTTGGTCTTAATAGACGACCTCGCGGGAGCATGAGTGCAGGTTTTTCATTTTGTCAGAATATTGAGTACTGATGAAGAAGCGATTATCTTATCACCTTCACCTCGCCATTCTTGCTCAGTTTCACAATGCTGGAAGGCGTGTGGGGCTTGTGCTCCTGGCGGCGACTCCAGCAAACATAGTCGACAGCCTCCAGGATTTCGGGCGAAATATCACGATAATTCTGTGCCGCAGGCTCTCCACTCACATTGGCGCTGGTGCTGACCAAAGGCTTCTGGAAGCGGTAACACAACTCCTTACTGAAAGGCTCGAAGGTGACACGCATGGCCAGACTGCCATCCTCTGCCACCAGATTATTGGCCACACCCGTAGCATCGTCGAGGATGACGGTTGTAGGCTTCACAGGCATGGCTGCATCGATAAAGTCCCACGCCACCTGAGGCACATTGCGGAAATAACGCGCCATACGGTCAGCGCTGTCTACAAGACAGATGAGCGCCTTGGAATCGTCACGACGCTTGATCTGATAAACCTTTGCTACTGCCTCGGCATTGGTGGCATCGCAGCCGATGCCCCATACCGTATCTGTGGGATAGAGTATCACTCCACCCTTTCGCATGCACTCCACTGCATTCTTAATGTCTTCTTGCTGTGTCATAATGCTGATATTATAATATGTATAATGTTTCTAAATGGTTTTATACTGCTCGATGTCGCGCATACCGTTGAGGAAGTCGCGTGCCTCCATGCGCTTCTTGCCGCTTATCTGAATGGTGTCGAGCTGCAGCCACTCGTCGGCACAAGCCACGAGCAGGCTCTTGCCCTCTACACGGAGCGAGCCCACAGCGACTCCTTCTGCCAGTGCCTTGCCGGTCTTCGTAGTCTTGAAAACCTTCAGCACCTGAGCCTTGCCGCCCTCCTTCTGTATCTCGGTCCATGCGCCAGGATAAGGCGACAGACCGCGGATGAAGTCGTACACCTTCTTGGCTGGCTGGCCGAAACTGATGCGACAGGTCTCCTTGAAGATTTTGGGTGCATGATGCAGTTCCTGCTGTTCTGCCACCAACTCGTCCTGCGAGATGGAGTCGATGTTGCCATCGGCAGCTATCAGCTTGTCGATGGTCTTGAGCGCGATACCGGCACCGAGGTGCATCAGTCCGTCGTAGACATACTCCACATCGGCATCGTCGGGAATAGCGAAAGGCTCCTGCATGATGATGCGTCCGGTGTCGATGTCGTGATCGAGGAAGAAGGTGGTGACACCAGTCTGCGTCTCGCCATTGATGACAGCCCAGTTGATAGGCGCTGCGCCACGATACTGAGGCAACAGGGCGGCATGCACATTGAACGTGCCGAAGCGGGGCATGGCCCACACCACCTCGGGCAGCATGCGGAAAGCCACCACCACCTGAAGGTCGGCACGGAAGCCACGCAACTGCTCCACGAACTCGGGATCTTTCATCTTGACAGGCTGTAGCACGGGCAAGCCCTGCTCCAAGGCATACAGCTTGACAGGAGGCGCCTGCAGCGTGTCCTGATGGCGTCCTACGGGTTTGTCGGGCTGAGTAACCACAGCCACCACATTATATCCGCCTTCTACGAGGCTCTTGAGGGATTCCACCGCAAACTCGGGTGTTCCCATAAAAACGATTCTTAAATCTTTCTTCTCCATAAAATAACATTTGAAGTTAAAATCAGCAAAGCCGAAGAAATCTCCACTCTTCACTTAAATTATTCTGCCGACATATCGGCCACAATCTTGCGATACACGGAGTACACCTTGGTACGGCTGATGTAGCCTACAAGCACGCCGGCTGTGTCGACCACAGGCAGCTGGGCCGCATCGGTCTGGTCGAATTTCTTCATCACCTCGTCCATCGGCTCGTGGTCGGAAAGTACTGCCGATGGCTGCAACATGAGCTGTCGCACAGTGAAACGGTTGTAAAGCTCGGACCGGAAGATGATGTGACGGATGCGGGTAATATCTATCACTCCCAAGAGTACACCTCCCTTGTCGACCACTGGCAGGAAGTTGTTGTTGCTGCGGCTTATCTCAGCCACGAGTTTACCCATAGGCAGATCGGCATGAATGGGATGATAGTCTTTCTCGATGACGCTCTGCATGCTCATCAGCGTGAGGGCCGCACGGTCGATGTGATGAGTGAGCAGTTTGCCCTCTCTTGCCAGTCGCAGGGCGTAGATGCTGTGGCTCTCGAAGATGCTGATAGTGAGGTATGCCGAGATGCAGACGATCATGAGCGGCATGAAGAGCTGATAGCCTCCCGTGAGTTCGGCGATGAGGAAGATGCCCGTAAGCGGCGCATGCATCACACCCGTCATCACGCCTGCCATACCCATGAGCGTGAAGTTCTGCTCGGGCACGTAGACACCTATCTCGTTGGCATTCCAGAAGCGGGAGAAGAAGAAACCCGCAAAACCGCCGATAAAGAGCGAAGGTGCGAAGGTTCCACCACAACCGCCACTGCCATTGGTTGCCGATGTAGCAAACACCTTGGTGAGGGTGACGAGTCCGATATAGACGAGCAGCAGATGGCTGTTGCCATAGAAGAGCGAGTTGCTCATCACCTGCCCCCACTCTGCCTCTGTCCTGCCCTTGAGCAGGATGTTGACAGCCGAGTAGCCCTCGCCATAGAGCGAAGGAAACAGGAAGATAAGGCTGCTCAGGATGAGTCCGCCCAAGAGGAGTTTGGCATAAGGATGCTTGCCCAGACGGGCGAACATGCCCTCGCAAGCCGACATGGTGCGCATGAAGTAAAGGCTGACAAAGCCGCAGAAGATGCCCAACAGGATACATACCGGCGCACGGTCGAGCACCCAGGGCGAGGTGAGCGTGAAGTCGAAGAGCGACTTCGAGCCCATCAGAATATAGGTGAAACAGGTGGCTGTGACACACGAGATGAGGATGGGCAGAAGCGAAGCCATCGACAGGTCGACCATCAGCACCTCGAGCGTGAAGACCAGTCCGGCTATAGGTGCCTTAAAGATTCCGGCAATGGCGGCACTGGCTCCGCAGCCCACCAGCAGGATCATCGTCTTCTTGTCCATGCGGAAGATCTGTCCCAGATTGGAACCGATGGCCGAACCGGTAAGCACAATAGGCGCCTCGGCTCCCACAGAACCGCCGAAGCCAATGGTGATGCCAGAAGCCACCACCGACGACCAGCAGTTGTGGCCGCGCAGCTTGGAGTTCTTGGTAGAGATGGCGTAGAGCACGCGGGTAATACCATGCGAGATATTGTCGCGCACCACATACTTGATAAAGAGCGACGTGAGGTAAATGCCCACGATTGGGAAGAGCAGGAAGAGCAGGTTGTACGTGTTCTTGACAAATCCCGATGTGAGCAGAATCTGTATCTCGTGCACGATTCCATGCAGGAAATAGCCTGCCACCGAGGCGAGCACCCCGATGACAAAGGCGAGGATGAGTGTCATCTGGCGGTCGGAAATATGTTCCTTCTGCCAGGCCACCATCTTGTCGACCCAACTTTTCCTTGCTTCTAAAATATCGTCATCCATTAATATATATATTATCCTTTATTATTTTATCTTGGCACAGATTACGCGGATTACACGGATTTTATCTTCTGACTGCCACAACGCTTTCACCAAGGAATATGGCATCAGCCTCTGTGTTGTCCGCGCCTCATCATTCCTTAAAACTCCGAAGTGAAATGGAACCTGATATGTTCGAAGTCCTGCTGTGCCATGCTGAGCACATAGCCCGAGTCGGCGAGGAACACGTCTCTGCCCTCTATGTCCTTGGCCATGTACTGATACTTGCGCTTCTTGAAGTTCTCCAGCTCCTGCGCATCGTCGGCCTCTATCCAGCAAGCCTTGTGCAGGTGGACAGGTTCCCAGCGACACTTGGCGTTGTACTCGTTCTCCAAACGATACTGGATGACCTCGAACTGCAACTGTCCTACGGTTCCCACGATGCGGCGGCCGTTGAACTGGTTGACAAACAGCTGTGCCACACCCTCGTTCATCAACTGCTCCAATCCCTTCTGGAACTGCTTGCTCTTCATTGGGTCATCGTTCTCGATATACTTGAAGAGCAGAGGCGAGAACGAAGGCAAACCACGGAAGTGCAGCTGCTCGCCCTCGGTGAGCGTGTCGCCAATCTTGAAGATGCCGTTGTCGGGCAGACCTACGATATCGCCAGGATAAGCCTCGTCGATGGTGCTCTTGCGCTGCGCCATGAACTGTGTGGGCGAAGAGAAACGGACGGTCTTGCCCAATCGTACGTGCAGGTAAGGCTGATTGCGCACAAACTTGCCCGAACAAATCTTACAGAAGGCAATACATGAACGGTGGTTGGGGTCGATATTGGCGGTGATCTTGAAGATGAAGCCAGTAAACTTGCTCTCCTCAGGCTCTACCAGTCGCTCCTCGGCCTGAGTGGGCTTGGGCGACGGTGCTATCTTGACGAAGCAGTCGAGAAGTTCCTGCACACCGAAGTTGTTGAGCGCAGAACCGAAGAACACCGGTGCCACCTCGGCCGAACGGTAAGTCTCCACATCGAAGGCTGGATAAACGCCGTTGACCAACTCCAGATCCTCACGCAACTGGGCAGCCTCGCGCTCACCCACATGCTGATCGAGCGCTTCGGAGTTGACGTCCACTTCCACCTTCTCGGTCACGCGCTGCTTGTTGGGAGTAAAGAGGTTGAGCTGCTGCTCGTAGATATTGTACACGCCCTTGAACCGGGCACCTTGTCCGATAGGCCAGCTCAGGGGTCGAACCTTGATCTTGAGTTCTTCCTCCAGTTCGTCGAGCACGTCGAAGGCATCGCGGCCCTCACGGTCCATCTTGTTGATGAAGATGATAACAGGCGTATTGCGCATACGGCACACTTCCATCAGCTTGCGGGTCTGGGCCTCCACACCCTTGGCTGAGTCGACCACGATGATGGCTGAGTCAACGGCTGTCAGCGTGCGGTAAGTGTCCTCGGCAAAGTCTTGGTGACCGGGAGTATCGAGGATGTTCACCTTGTAGGGGTCGCCATGCTCGCCATCGGGCAAGTAGTCGAACTCCATCACCGACGTGGAAACAGAAATACCACGCTGTTTCTCTATATCCATCCAGTCGGAAGTGGCTGTTTTGCGTATCTTATTGTTCTTTACGGCACCTGCCACCTGTATCTGTCCACCAAAGAGAAGGAACTTCTCGGTCAGTGTGGTCTTACCTGCATCAGGGTGAGAAATAATGGCAAACGTTCTTCTTCTTTCAATCTCTTTCATCTCGTTGTATATATATTTTGAACTTTTCTCAAGTTCTGTATATTATTATAAAATATGTATATCCTAAAAATTAAACACTACACGTCGTCGTCAAACTTCAAGCCCTCTTTACGGTCCTTGATGTAATAATCGCTCAGCATGCCCACGAAGGTGCTGATCTCGGTCACGGCACGGGCTGTCTCGGGCGTTATCTCCTTTTTCTGCAGGCGGAGCATCATCACGCCATAGAGTGCGTCTAAGCAGGTTTCTATCTCGTTCACATCCTTGTCGCCCTTGTTGCGCAGCTCTACGATGTAGGGCAACACCTTGTAGTATTCGGCATTATAGATGGGGAACTTGCTGCTCTGCAGCAACATTCCGTGCAAGTCGATGACGTCCTTGAGCAACACGCGGTTGATATCGAGATGTCCATACTCGCGCTTTCCTTCCTCGTTCATCATGCGGATGAGGTTGCCAAACCAGTCCAGCTCCTCGGCTTTCTGCTCGTCGGTATAGTCGAAACGGTCGATATACTGCTTGCGGATAACGGGCAGCGAACAGCCATAGGCACGGATAATGTCCTCCACCTGCCACATATACAACAGGTATTCGGCGATACTTTTCTTTCTTAACTCTTGTGCTACAAACATATATTTTGTGAAAATAATATTCTCATATAATCTTTCCGGGCACACGCCCCGTAGGACAGCCTAAAACTCGGGCAGATGATACAGGTTGAACACCGTGCCTATCAGCGCTATCAGCGAGAAGATGATCACCACACTGCCTATCACCTTATTAATAATAAGAATGCCATTGGTATCAAACTTGCCGCGTATCTTGTCGATGAGCCAGGTAAGACCAAACCACCACAGCAAGGCGCCAAACACGATGCTGAGATAGCCCACGCTCATCTCAATAGGCATGTCGGGAACCACAAAGGCAAACTGCGCGTATGTGGCCATGAAGAGGAACACGATGAGCGGATTGGAGAGGGTGACGAGAAAGGCCGTCAGGCCGTTGTGGAACAATGTGCCCTGCTTGTTGCTGCTCTTGTGCATATTCTTCATCGGGTTGCTCTTGAAACAATACACTCCGAAGACAAGCAGCAGCAGACTGCCCGAAATCTGAAGATAGAACTTGTTCTGGGCATTGTTGACAAAATCCATCACAAAACTCATACCCAAACCCGTGAACATGGCATACACGATGTCGCTGCAAGCAGCGCCGATACCTGTCACAAAACCATACCAGCGCCCCTTGTTCAACGTGCGCTGAATACACAAAATACCTACTGGACCCATGGGAGCAGAGGCAATGATACCTATGACAATACCCTTGAAAATAAAATCAAGGATGTTTATCTCTATTGGAAACAATGAATTCATACGAGGTGCAAAGATACAATTTTTTAATCATACAATGCAAATTTTCCGTCTAAAAGTTTGTCCGATGCATTTTTTTTCTTATCTTTGCCATCAAATTTTAAAACTCTAACTTATTAAAAAACATAAACAATATGACAGAAAATGCATTGAAGCCGTATGTAATCGGCTTGGACCTTGGCGGCACCAACTCTGTTTTCGGTATCGTTGACGCACGTGGTGAAATCAAGGCTACTACAGCCATCAAGACCGGTGGCTATGACAACGTGAATGATTACGTAAAGGCAGCTGTCGAAGCACTACAACCTATTATCGAAACTGTTGGTGGTATTGAGAAAATCAAGGCTATGGGTATCGGAGCACCTAATGGCAACTTCTATAAGGGAACTATCGAGTACGCTCCCAACCTGCCCTGGGCTCACACTTGTGTAGTTCCTTTGGCAGATCTCTTCAGCAAGGCTCTTGGCGGACTCCCAGTAGCGCTTACCAATGATGCCAATGCGGCAGCACTGGGCGAAATGACTTATGGCGCAGCACGTGGACTGAAGAACTTCATCGACATCACTTTGGGTACTGGCGTAGGCTCAGGCATCGTGATTGATGGAAAGATGGTTTATGGCTGCGATGGTTTCGCTGGCGAGCTGGGCCATGTGGTTATGGTTCGTGGCAAGGAAGGCCGTACATGCGGCTGCGGCAGAACTGGCTGTCTGGAAGCGTACTGCTCTGCAACAGGTGTGGCTCGTACTGCACGTGAATTCCTCGAGAAGAGCGATGAGCCTTCATTGCTCCGCGAAATCAAGCCAGAGGACATCACCTCTTACGAGGTAAGTATTGCTGCCGGCAAGGGCGACGCCTTGGCTAAGCGCGTGTACGACTTCACTGGCAAGATGCTCGGTGAGGCTTGTGCCGACTTCGCAGCATTCGCTTCACCTGAGGCTTTCGTCTTCTTCGGCGGTCTTACCAAGGCTGGCGATCTCTTGATGAAACCTCTCAAGGAGTCATACGACAATACCGTATTGCCTATCTTCAAGGGCAAGGCTAAGTTCCTTGTGTCAACTCTCGATGGCAGCTCTGCAGCTGTTCTCGGCGCAAGCGCTGTGGGTTGGGATTTGTAATTTGTCATCATCTTTACAAAAATCCTGGACTTTTTTGTTTATCGTTCCAGGAATATACAGTATGCCTCCGAAGTAATTTCGGGGGCATTCTCGTTTTTATCACAGATGTATTTCGTGACAAATACTGCATTGTTTTTGATAGAACTGCTACATTGTTTTAAAGAAAATGAAGCATTGTTTTTAAAAAGAACTGCTGCATAATCGTGACAGAAATCTACATTTCAAGCACTTTTTACATGACGAAAATCAATTTTTCCTCTTATTCCGCACTTTTTTCTCAAAACCTCGCTCGTTCTTATAGTTTTTTCGTACCTTTGCACTCCCAAAACAAAGGTGCGGACAGGATTGTAAACAAGATAACATGACACATCACAGTCGTCCGGCACTCTCTTACGATTGTATTGAACATCATTTCAAGTTAAAAATCACATTTAATTAAGAATCACATAAGAATAAGTAAAAATGAAAAAGATTTACACAGTGGCTAAATACGCCAAAAGCATCATGCTCGCAGCTGTAATGACAGCAAGCGCTTTGACTACAGTAAATGCTCAAGAAGCAGACAACACTACCTATGCTCCAGCAGAAGCCAACAGCTGGTGGAGAGGCGAAGAGGTAACAGGTGAAGAACAGCAAGTTTATGTATATAATGTTGGCGCTGGCATTTTCGTAACTACCGACGACACTCCCTCTGAGAAAAATATCGACAATGCTGCACTCTGGACACTTTCTAACAACCAGTTCAGTTGTGGGGATTACCACATAAATATGTGGAGTGATTTGGGATGGGGAGCATCATGGCATACAGCTATAAACGCAAACGAAGCCACTACATACAACATGATAGCCGAAAGTACTACAAACAGAGGCTTTTCGTACAAACTGTCTAAGAAGGATGGTTTAGTTACATGCTATTTCAACGTTGACGTTAACAAAAACAAATACACAGCAGCAATAAAACAGAGCAAAAACAACGACTTCCTCTTTATCTCTCCTGAACAGAAAGAGGCTTACAGCACATATTCTGCACTCTACAAAGAGGCAAGTGAATTGACAAGCAACGAGAATATTTCTACAAGTTTGCTCAACCAGCTGAAAGAAATCCTCACCTCTACAGCTGCTGCCAATTACGACACATATTCTGCAAACAAGAACACATTGCAGAACATTATCGATACGATCAAGACTTACCTCAACAGCACTCCAACCGGTATCGACAACATCAATGCCAACTCATCTGCCAAGGCTGAAGCTATTTTCAGCGTGAACGGTGTTCGCAACGCCCAGCTCAACAAGGGACTCAACATCGTGAAGATGAGCGACGGTTCTATCAAGAAGATCATGGTTAAGTAATCTTCTACTACAATACTACATACAAAAACGAAAGGCTGTGTCAAAGGGATTTTTCCCAAAGACACAGCCTTTTTTGATAGAATACTTAGCCATAAAGCATATGGCTTTAACTTCTATAACTTCTTTAACTTAACTTCCCCATTTGCGAAAGCTGTTTTTTACTTCTGCAGTGTAACTCCCATCAGTCCTACAACCACCTCGTTGCTCAAGGCGCGGAGAGTCAGCGAACGGAGTTTCTTCTTGGCGTTGAGAGGCATGTCGAGCATCGTGGCAGCGCCACCAGGCAGGGCACACATCGCCAACTTCATATCAGGCAGATCGCCGGCAGTGGCTGCCTCCTGATAGTGAGAGTCGCGGAAAAGATGACGGCTCACAATACCTGTATTCAGACCTATGCGGTAAGGACGAACAGCAGGCATGGCAAAAGCCACAGCGTTCTCCACAAAGTCTTGCTCGATAGGACACCAGTTGACGGGTGGAACAAGCATCAGCTCGTCTGTCGTACCGTCGGTATATTCCACTCTCACCACGGCATTCTCTATGGCAAACTGCATGGGGTTGGTAGAGCCAGCCATCAGCAGATAGGCATGCGAAGCCTTGCCCGACAAAGGAATGGTGATGCTGTCGGGATAATTGTCCCACAAACTGGTATAGGCAATATTCTTGCCCTCGGCAGGTGTGCGGAACGACAAGCCTGGCAAGGTCTCGAAAGATCCGTCCTTCACCATGCTGCGCAACTTGGAGTCGTCTATCTTGGCGAGTTTCTTCGTTGAACACCAGTCGCCCATTCCCTGCGTAGGCACACAAAGTGTGGTGTAAGGCGAGCGGGGTGTGAGGTATTGGTTCTTGAAGATGTCGCTCACTTCCGAATTGAAGGCTGCATCCATGTTCACCATTCTTCGCTTTCCGTCGTTCAACTGGTCGAAGTCATTTCCCACACCTGTCATCGTTCCCCATCGGTCGGCTGTCTGTTCCGCAACGGCATCAGCCAATGTGTAAGTCTTCTTTACCTCAACCTCATCATTGTCTACGGGCTTGATGGTTGCCAGCTCCACGTACTGGCGTTTGTCGGCTGTCAGTTCGGTGTCTTTATATTTTCCTCCACCCATATTCTGACGTATCACAATCTGCAGCGGACGGGCGAAGTTCTGCTCTATGTCGAAGATGTCCTTGTCGCCCACTCTTCTGAACGAGTAGTCCAAATAAGGCGTATGCACCGACGCGCTGTCCCATGCTGCGGGGAAACCAGGACGGATGATGCACTTGCCCTCTAAAGCATTGGGCGTGATGCCATAAAGGCCTTCGATAAACGCACGCGACGAGATGCCCGTCACATCAGAGAAATCGCGATAGCCCTCGCCTGTGGCACGGTCCATCGTCGACAACTGTCCGAAGTTGCCCGGACTGCTGCCAAGATACATGAAGTCGAGCACATTGGCTTTCAGCAGTCGGTAAGCCTCCTCCGCTCTTCCTGCCTGATAATAAGCCAGCACGGTATGCATCACCTCTGCCATCGCCACATTGTTGATACTCCATTCGTAAGGCGACCAGTCGGATGTGCTCACCGTCTGATATTCCTGTCCATCATATATATAAGGTACGCGCGGGATGTGCCTGTCCACATACTTCGTTGCCAGATAGTTCTGTTCGCCAGTTCCTGCGCCACAGTCTATCGGTGTGTAGATGCTCCACAGCGCTGCGTCCTTATGAACTCGCTTCAGTCCCATGAAGTCCTGATATTCAGCCCAGTGGCCGAAATCTTTCAGCCACAGTCGGCTGTTCATGGCTTTCAGTATCCTGTCGGCTTCCTCACGATAAGGCGCTGGATTCTCGCCTATCATCTCTGCCATGCGGGCAGCCAAGAAGTTGGCACGGTAGTTATAGGCCGATGAATGGGTTACGCCACCGCTGTTGTATTGCAGCGCATCGCTTGCCCAGATACAGCAATAGGCATCGTAGAGTCCGTCGTTGTCGGGATCCCAGGTGTTCTTCTCCCAGGCGAGATGACTCTTGATGACAGGCCACATCTTGCGCATATAGGCTGTATCGGCATCAAACTGGAAATGCCAGAGCAGCTCGTCGATATACACCAGGTTCATGTCGTAATGGTGGAACTGCTTGTTGTTCTCTGGATTGCGGCAGATGTAGCCATTGCTGTACATCGGCGTGCCCCATTCGTAGGCGCCACGCGAGAGATTGTGCTCCTTGTCCATCACATGAGGACGGGTCACAGGGATGTCGGTCACCTGACTCTTGGCATAGGCGTCGAAATGAATGCGCTGGCGGTCGAACATACCCAAGAAATCGCCCATATAGGCTGCACGCCAGCCTGGCAGAGGCATTCTCCAGCCCACAGCGCCATGCGTCCACACTTGCCCGTTCCAGGCTCCGTCTGCAGCCATGACCATGGTTCCGCCTACAGGATTCAGATAAGCATCGGGAGTATTGAAGATGACGGAAGAAGCCAAGTCGGAACGCCACTGCTCTGCTGCCTGATAACGCTTGCACATCTCTGAGTTCTTGCCTGTCGACAAAACGATGTTGTCGACCGAGAAATACAGTTCGGCAGCGCCCTTCTGAGGCATCATGCCTGCAACGGTAGAGAGCATCTTGGGCTGGACAGGCGCATCGAAGGCCTCAGGACCATCGAACTTGCCGATGTCGCCGGCTCTTTTAAACTTGCTCACCCTGGTTTCGCATATCATACCCACAATCTCTATTTTCGCCTTGCCAAAATTCTCGGCAGCGAATTTCCAGACAGCACCTTCCGTCTGCGGATAAGCCAACACCGAGAGCTTCAGCACACCGCTACCCCATCGCTTGTCCTTCATCAGATACTCACGCTTTCCAGCCTCATATCTTGCCTTGCAGTACTCTACCGAGTCGAGCTGAAAAGCCTGACCGTTGCATTTTATCACGAAACGGATGTTGCGATGATTGTTCTTCTTAAAGATAGCGAATATAGGACGGTCGCTGGTTTCCAGTCGCCATTCATCCACACTGCCATAGAGGGCGCGTGTATAACGATTGTTGCCATTCACACAGCTAAAACCTCTCCCGTCGGGTTGGTAGTTGGCAGTACGCTGCATCACTCCTTGCGCTGACGAGGACAACATTCCCATCATACAAGCCGATACGACTGCGATAGTTCTCAATTTAGTTTGTTTCATGTTGGTTGATGGTTTCTTATTATTCAAGTTTTATATTTTATTCAAGCCTTGGTTAAGTCTCTTTTCTGTTGGATTTACGACTTTCTGTCTCGTCCAAGCCGCATGGCTTGCCTGTGTCTCGCGTACCTATTAATATAGGCATCCCAAGCAGGTGTGTACAAAGATAAACAAAATTTCCGACAGCACAATCATACACCCCTCGCTTTTGTACGGTTTTACATCTTTATGGACGATTTCTTATGCTTTATTGAACAATTATACCTATCTTTGCAGAAGAAATAAAAACTTAAAGGCTATTATAATCGATATGATCAAACAACAACGCAAAAGACTTATTGCAACATGCCTCACCTGCGCACTGCTCACAGCAGTCAGCGCACAGGCTCAGTTCTTGCCTTCCCCCACACAGGAAGCCAAACCTGGTATAAGATGGTGGTGGATGGGATCGGCCGTTGACAAGGAGAACTTGGGATGGAATCTCGACCAATATGCCAAGGCTGGCATAGGCGCAGTGGAGATAACTCCACTCTATGGCGTACAGGGAAACGACAAGAACGACATACCTTACCTCTCGCCACGATGGATGGAGATGCTCAGATTCGTGGAAAAGAAAGACAAGGAATTGGGCATTGAGACCGATATGGCTACCGGAACAGGATGGCCTTTCGGCGGACCTTGGGTTCCACTGAGCGAGGCTGCCTGCAAGGCTGTCTTCGTCGACACCATTGTAGATGTCAAGAAGAAACTCATGGACATCAACTTCACCCTGCCCGAGAAAGAGCGCAACTTCGCCAAACTGAAAGTCATCAAGGCTTATTCTGTGGCAGGAGCCACCAAGAAGAAACGCGTCATCGCACTCTACGAGAGCCGCACCCGACAGATGGTGAAGCGTGCTGCACCTGGAGGCGAAGGCTACGTCATCGACCACTTCGACTCTACTGCCGTAGCCCATTATCTGGCACACATCGACAGCGCCTTTACGGCTTCGGGAACACCTTTTCCACATACTTTCTTTAACGACAGCTACGAGGTGTATGGCGCCAACTGGACTCCTACCCTGCTGACTGAGTTTGAAAATATGCACGGCTACAAATTGCAGGACAAGTTCCCCGAGTTCCTGGATGGCGACGCAATCGTTGTGAGCGATTATCGCGAAACCCTGGGAGAGATGCTGTTGCACAATTTCACCAAACAATGGACTGCATGGGCACACAAGCACGGAGCCATCACACGCAACCAGGCGCACGGCTCACCCGCCAACCTCATTGACTGCTATGCGGCTGTTGACATTCCTGAGATAGAAGGCTTCGGACTGACCGACTTCGGCATCAAGGGCCTGCGCAAGGATCCGGGGAAGACCCGTCCCAACTTCAGCGACCTGAGTATGCTGAAATATGCTCCTTCGGCTGCCCACATCACGGGCAAGAAATATACATCAAGCGAGACTTTCACCTGGCTCACCGAGCACTTTCGCACGTCACTGAGTCAGATGAAACCCGATATGGACCTGATGTTCTGTGCCGGCGTCAACCACATGTTCTTCCATGGCACAGCCTATTCGCCAAAGAACGACACATGGCCAGGATGGAAATTTTATGCTTCCATCGACATGAGCCCCACCAACAGCATCTGGCGCGATGCGCCCGAACTGATGAAATACATCACCCACTGTCAAACCTATCTGCAATGGGGACAGCCCGACAACGACTTCTTGGTGTATCTGCCCGTAAGAGACATGTGGCGCACCAATACCAAGAAATGGCTCATGATGTTCGACATTCACAGCATGGCGAAGAAGGCTCCCGAGTTTATCAAGTGCATCCTCGATATCGACAAGGCCGGATTCGACTGCGACTACATCAGCGACCAATACCTGCGCTCGTGTACTTATAAGAACGGCATGATAGAGACTGCTGCCGGAACACGATATAAGGCGCTGGTCATTCCCGGCAACAACATCATGCCAAGCGACGTGATACAGCACATCTCGCAGCTGAAGGCGCAAGGAGCCAAGATTATCAAGGGCGACAACACTGAGGCGATGGCAAAGGCTGCCAACCCTGAAATGATGAGAAAACTATATGGACTGAAGCTGATACGACGCAACAACAAGTACGGTCATCACTACTTCATCGCCAACCTCACCGACCACGATATCAAGGCCCAAGTGCCTATTGCTACAGGAGAGAACGCTGCGCTGTGGTACAATCCTATGAACGAATCTTACCATGCTGCTGTGATAAACGAACGCGGAGAACTGGATATCAACCTCAAAAGTGGCGAAAGCAGAATCCTCCTCAGTGCACAGAAAGAGTCGGCACCCTGGTTGCAAGACAAGAAACTGCGCCTGGCAAAGACCGAACCTCAAACCATAGACAAGGGTGAAAGCATCGACCTCACCGCCAACACCTGGAAGCTCTCCTTCACTGAGGAAGCACCCAAGGTAGAGGAAACCTTCAGCCTGCAGGGACTCAAGACATGGGAGAGCCTCAGCGACAAGGCCCAGGTGACGATGGGAACTGGCGTCTACGAGACAACGTTCAAGCTGTCGAAAGAACAAGCCAAGAAACAATGGAGCATCGACTTAGGCGACGTGCGCGAAAGTGCCCGCGTCTACATCAACGGCCATTACATAGGCTGCGCCTGGGCTGTGCCTTACATTCTCCACTGCAAGGATGCACTGTCGAAGGGCAAGAACACCATCCGCATAGAAGTGACCAACCTGCCTGCCAACCGCATTGCTGCACTCGACCGCGAAGGTGTGAAATGGCGCAAGATGAAGGAAATCAACGTCGTAGACATCAATTACAAGAAAACCACCTACGACAAGTGGGAACCTGTGCCAAGCGGACTCAACAGCACCGTCAAGCTGGTGGAAGTAAAAACAGACATAAACTGAATAAACAACAAAACAAATAAACAACTCAACAAATGAAAAAACTGATCTTAACATCACTCTGTGTACTCATGGGTATGAGCTTTGCCTCAGCCCAGAAAGTTCATAGAAACGTAACAAACCTGCAAAAAGAAATCATGGAGGTGGCTCATCGCACCAACAACTATTTCATGGCAAAGTACAGCGACCCTACACTCGATACCTTTGTCAAACGAATACGTACCAGCAACCTGTGGACACGCGCCGTGTACTACGAGGGACTCATGGCACTCTACGAGATTGACCCTCAGCAGAAATATCTCGACTATACAGACCGCTGGGCTGACTATCACAAGTGGCAGGCTCGCAGCGGAGAGACCAACGACAATGCCGACAACCAGTGCTGCATGCAGGTTTACATCGACCGCTACGTACAGAGCGGAGGAAAGAAAGATTTAAGTCATGTGAAGGCAAACCTCGACCATCAGATTGCATCCAACCGTGTTTCTTACTGGACATGGATCGACGCCATACAGATGGCTATGCCTATATATGCAAAATATGCAAAAGTCAGCGGCGAGAAAAAGTATCTCGACTATGCCATGAACTCCTACAAGTGGACACGTGACACACTGGCAGGCGGACTGTTCAACGAGAAGGAAGGTTTGTGGTGGAGAGACAAGGACTACGTTCCTCCCTACAAGGAGAAAGACGGTAGCAACTGTTACTGGAGCCGTGGCAATGGCTGGGTTTACGCAGCCTTGGTTCGCGTGATGGAGACATTGCCTGCCAACGACAAGAACTACCAATATCTGAAGAAAGACTTCATCAACATGAGCAAAGCTCTGCTGAAATGCCAGCGCGAGGATGGATACTGGAATGTAAGCCTCGTTTGCCCTGCCAACTATGGCGGCCCTGAAATGACGGGTACAGGTCTCTTCCTCTACGGCATGGCATGGGGCGTGAGACAGGGCATTCTGCCTGCTGCCACTTATCAGAAAGCTATGGACAAGGCATGGAAGGCGCTGGCTGCATCGGTTCATGAAGATGGTTTCATCGGTTACAACCAGGGCACTGGCAAGGACCCATCGGCTGGACAGCCTGTCACCTATACGTCTGTTCCCGATTTCGAGGACTACGGCACAGGATGCCTCCTGTTGGGTGCTGCTGAATACTACAAACTTTTAAAGGTAAAAAAGTAAAAAGGTAAAAAAGTAAAAAGATAAAATACATGAGAGTATATCTATATGTATTGGCTTGCTTGGTGGCGCTCATGCCACTGAGCGCCAATGCTTCCAAGAAGCAGAAGAAAGCAAGGAAGGCTAAGACAGAGCTCTGGCCCGACGGCACGAAGATGGACACTTGGTTCCTGCAGGCCCAAAAAGTGAATACAGACACCTTGGGCAAACAGTATGTCATCACCGATTACGGAGTTAAGAATGACAGTACTTTGTTGCAGACCAGCGCCATACAGGGAGTCATCGACCTCGCCTCAAAGAATGGAGGAGGCGTCGTCGTCATACCGAAAGGCACTTTCCTCAGTGGCGCCCTCTTCTTCCGTCCCAAGACTCATCTGCTCCTATCCGAAGGAGGCAAGTTGAAGGCAAGCGACCGCATCGTCAACTTCCCCATACTCACGACACGCATCGAAGGTGAGACCTGCAAATACTTCTCCGCCTTCATCAATGCCGACCACTGCGATGGCTTCACCATTGCCGGAAAGGGAACCATCGACGGAAATGGCAAACATTATTGGGAAGAGTTCTGGATTCGTCGTCAGTGGAACAGCCGCTGCACAAACAAGGATGCACAGCGTCCAAGACTCGTATACATCAGCAATTCCTCGAACGTGACTCTTCAGGACGTGCATTTGCAGAACAGCGCTTTCTGGACCAATCACATCTATCGCTGCGACCATGTGCGGTTTCTCGACTGCTACATCTTCGCTCCTACTCAGGGATTAAGGGCTCCCAGCAGCGATGCCATTGATATAGATGTTTGTCATGATGTGCTGGTGGAAGGCTGCTACATGAGTGTCAACGATGATGCTATTGCCATCAAGGGAGGAAAAGGTACATGGGCAGACCAGTCACCCGAAAACGGACCGGTATACAATGTCTTGATACAGCGCTGCAACTACGGCAAGGTTCATGGATGCCTCACTTTAGGAAGCGAGAGCGTGAACGACCGCAACATCGTGCTTCGCGACATCACCGTAAAGAATGCCAAGCGCGTGTTATGGCTCAAACTGCGTCCCGACACACCGCAACATTACGAGTATGTCACAGTCGACAATATCAGCGGAACCACAGGAAGTTTCCTTACCATTCGTCCATGGACTCAGTTCTTCAAGCCTGGCGACAGAGAGGACATGCCTCTGAGCCAATGCAACAACATCACGATGAAGAACATCCGCATGGACTGCGACAACTTCTTCGATGTGGGCACAAGCGACAAGTATCGCCTCTCCCACTTCACCTTCGAAAACATATCCTGTACCGACAAGAAAATGGCATTTTCTGCAGATATAATAGAAAACACCATCTGCAAAAATGTCAATATCAGCAAAAAAACACGACCTGTACGGTTGGCACGCCCTGAAGGGGCAGAAGCTCTTAGCCCAGGGCAGCACCCTGGGTATAATGGCAATCGGCAAGGCGCCCTGTAAGGGCAAAAGCTTTATGTATTGCCTTGATTTTTAAAGCTTTTGCCCTTACAGGGCGACAGATTTGCGTCCAAAACAACCCAGGGCGCTGCCCTGGGCTAAGAGCTTCTGCCCTTTCAGGGCGTATTGGGTAATTTCAACCGTACAGGTCGAAGCATTTAAAAATGTTTTCTGTTTATAATGAATTTGTTTTGTTTCTTATGAATAAATCTATGTTCTAAACTTTAGAACATAAGTTCGATACTTTAGAACATAAGTTCTAAACTTTGGAACATAAGTTCGATACTTTAGAACATAGATTTTATAGGTTAAAGAGAACATTTATTCTATGTCTTCATCGTCGTCGAAGCCAAAGAGGGCAGGATCGATGAAAGCATCGAGGGCACGGCGCTCTTTCTTGGTAGGACGTCCTGTTCCGCGGGCACGGTCAACGAATCCGCTGATACGGCTCATTTCCAGCAGTTCGTACTGTCGTGGATCGGTGACGTTCTTGTAAACGGCAAAGAGCATCTTGGCTCCCACGCGCTGTTCGATGCAGTCGAGCACTTCGAAGGAATAGGTGATGGGCGCTTTCTTCACGCTCACCACATCGCCTCGCTTGATGATGAACGAAGGCTTGCGCGAGATGCCTCCCACGGTGACACGCCCGTTCTTGCAGGCATCTGCTGCGATGCTGCGTGTCTTGTATATGCGGGCAGCCCAGAGCCACTTGTCTATTCTGGCACTTTCCTTCATAGCTGTATTAGTGTTTATTGAACTTTTGCAAGTTCAGAAGTTATAGAAGTTAAAGAAGTTATCACTCCCTTTGGTCGTTAGAAGTTATAGCCAACAGCCTTGGAGGGAATGTTAAACTCGTTCTTACTTTTTCCCCAATTTATTGTATTGGTTCATAGTGGCGTCGATGCCTTGCAACACGAAACTCTTGATGATTTCCACGCCCAGGTCGAGTGCAGGCTGCAGTTGGCGCATGTCCTCCTCGGTGTAGTGTCCCAGTACCCAGTCCACCTGTCCTCCACGGGGATAATCGTTTCCGATGCCCATACGCAGACGGGCATAGTCTTGTCCGATGAGTTGCTGGATGTGTCCCAGTCCGTTGTGTCCGCCGTTGCTTCCGCCAGCTTTCAGTCGGAACGCGCCCAATGGCAGGGCAAGTTCATCGCTGATGACGAGCAGTCGCTTCTGGTCTATTTTCTCCTGCTGCAGCCAGTAGCGCACAGCGTTTCCGCTGAGGTTCATAAACGTGGTGGGCTTGAGCAGGAACACCTTTCGTCCCTTGATGCTTGTCTCGGCAACAAAGCCGTAACGCTTATCCTCAAAATGAATATTGGACGCCTTAGCAAAAGCGTCCAATACCATGAATCCTGTGTTGTGTCGGGTTCCGGCGTATTCGTCGCCAGGGTTCCCGAGACCACAAATCAAAAATTTATCCAATTTCCGAATGTACTTCTAATTGATAATTATGCCTCCTCCTCTTCAGCGGCAGCAGCAGCGGCAGCGGCAGCAGCATTACGTGTCATCTTGATAGAGCAAACTACTACAGCCTTGCTTGTAGCGAGCTCGAGACCCTCGAATGAGAGGTCGCCTACCTTGATGCTCTTACCGATCTTCAACGCAGTAACGTCGATATCGAGGTGCTCAGGAATAACCTGGTAAGGAGCAGTAACGTCGATCTTGCGGATAGAGAGGTTCATACGCCCACCATCGCGAACACCCTGTGCCAAACCTACCAACTTCACTGGGATGCCGATAGTGATAGGCTTCTGGTCGTTCACCTCGTAGAAGTCTACGTGCAGAGGAGCGTCTGTTGTTGGGTGGAACTGAATCTCCTTCATGATAGCTGTGTGGCTCTCACCGTCGATGATGAGGTTGATAACATATACGTGAGGAGTGTAGATGATCTTGCGGAGCTCAGCGAATGGAACTGCGAAAGACAAAGCCTCAGGAGCACCGTTTGCATCCTTCTTCTCACCATAAAGGTTACATGGGATGAAACCTTCCTTACGCAATGACTTAGAAGCTTTCTTGCCAAGGTCTGTACGCTTCTGACCTGTTACATTAATCTCTTTCATTGTGTTACTCTAAATTAAGTATTAATTAATAAAAATGTGCCTTAACTCGCCATCACACGGATTAGCTTTGAAAAAGCGGTTTTTTACAAAACGGATGCAAAATTACTACTTTTCTTTGGAATTTCCAAATTTAGTGGTCAGAAATTTGAAAAAAAGAGATTTTATCATTAAAAAATGAGAAATAACTCTGTTTTTTCTTGTTTATTAGGAGATAAATACTTACTTTTGCAGCAAAATACATTTAATCCGTAAATTATTAGAGAATGATTAACAGGGACTTGATTCGCAGAAAGATTGTGCAGTTAACCTATGCGTACTATCAAAACGGCAATCGTAACATGGACAACGCCGAGAAGGAGTTGTTCTTCAGCCTGTCCAAGGCTTACGATTTATACAATTATCAATTACAACTTATTGTAGAAATCACCAAGGAAGCGCGCAAGCGTTACGACTTGGAGGTGTCACGTGTACAGCGTGAGGGAGGCGATGCTCCATCGCAGAAGTTTGCTTTCAACCGCTTTGCCGTGCAGCTCGAGGAGAACAAAATGCTTGGCGAATGGATAGAAGCCAAGAACTCTTCATGGGATGACGATATTGAGGTGGTGCGCCGTGTGTACACTGCTGTTGTGGAGAGCGACATCTATCAGGAGTATATGAATGCCGAGGAAGATAGTTATGATGCCGACCGTGAGGTGTGGCGCAAGTTGTACAAGAACATCGTGATGAACAGCGAGGACATCGAAGCCATGCTCGAGGAGAAGAGCCTCTACTGGAACGACGACAAGGACATCATTGATACTTTCGTGCTGAAAACCATCAAGCGATTCGACCCTGCCAACAAGGCCAACCAGGAGCTTCTGCCCGAATACAAGGACATGGAAGACCGTGAGTTTGCCCGCAAGCTGTTCCGTGCCACGATTCTCAACGCCGACGAGTATCAGAAATATATGGGACGGATTTCACGCAACTGGGATTTCTCGCGTCTGGCATATATGGATATGGTCATCATGCAGATTGCTATCGCCGAGTTGGTCAACTTCCCTGGCATTCCTGCCACAGTAACCATCAACGAGTATGTGGAACTGAGCAAGATCTACAGCACACCACGCAGTGGCGGCTATGTGAACGGAATGCTCGACGCCATCGCCCGTTCGCTGATCGAGACCGGTGTCATCATGAAAGAATTGCCCGAGCGTCCTCATCGTGAGCAGAACGTTCAGCGCCGTGCAGGCCGTGGAGGATTCGGAGTTCATAGTGGTGCCCGCGAAGGACAGCAGCGCCGTCAGCGCATTGGTCAGCCACGTTATCGCAACAACAATGGCAATGACTGGAATGACAATAACGGCTATCAGTATGATCAGCCTTCCTACGATCAGCCTTCATATGATCAGCCTTCTTACGACCAGCCTGCAGAGCCAACAGCTCAGGACAATGCTGCCGAGGAGGAGAAGTAAGACAGGGAAAGTGAGATTTACACCTTATTATATATATATAGGTTCATATCTTGATTATATTAACAGAAAAAATAAAACTTTAGAAATATGACAAATTTGTTTTTGCAGAGCGGTAGCGGCCAGAGTGGCTTGCCTATGCTCGTTATGATGGTAGCTATCTTCGCTATCATGTGGTTGTTTATGATTCGTCCACAGCAGAAGAAACAGAAGAAGATTCGCGAGTTTCAGAATGCGCTGAAGGAAGGCGACAAGGTAGTGACTGGTGGCGGTGTATATGGCACAGTAAAGCGTGTCAATGCCCAGGAGAACACTATCGATATCGAGGTGGCACGTGGTGTGGTTATCACTGTAGCCAAGGGCTATGTGTTCGCCGATGCCACATCGCAGACTCCTAATGCATAGGCCCCGGTATAGCTTATTCAGTACACTCAGCAAACTCCTTTTTGGCACCGTCAACAAGGAGTTGCTGATATTCTTGTTCTTTCTCGCTCTCAGCGGCATCTTCTGGTTGATGATGACGCTCAACGAGACCTACGAGAAGGAACTTTGTGTGCCTGTGCGCCTGACAGACGTGCCTCGCAATGTCGTGGTGACGGGCGATCTTCCCGATACGGTGCGGATTACCGTGCGCGACAAGGGATTCACGCTCGTAACCTACGAGTATGGACACGTGCTGCGTCCGCTCTCCTTCAAGTTCTCGGCTTATGCCGACGAGGACAAGGGCAAGGGCGTAGTGCCATTGACCGATGTGCAGCGACAGTTGCAGGCACAGCTTTATGGCTCCAGCAAGTTGCTCTCCGTAAAGCCCGGCGAGTATGATTTCTACTTCACCTATGGCGCCTCCAAGCAGGTGCCTGTAGTCTTCAAGGGAAAGGTGACAGCCAGCAAGAGCTACTATCTTGCCCATACCGACTTCCTGCCAGCCGAGGTGACGGTCTATGCCAACAAGGATCAGCTCGACAAGGTGAATTATGTGGAGATAGAACCTTTCAACATGCGCAACCTGCAGGACACGATCCATACGACGGTTCGCCTTCGCAAGATTCGCGGACTGAAGATGGTTCCAGGCACGGTTCGCCTGTCTGTCTATCCCGATGTGCTCACCGAGGAAACCATCGATGTGCCCATCACAGCCATCAACATGCCCGAGGGATTTGTGCTTCGTACATTCCCGTCGAAGGTGACTGTGCGGTTTACGATAGGCGCAAGCCTGTTCCGCACCATCCGTCCGGATATGTTCAAGGTAGTGGTCGACTATAATGAACTCTCTCAGAATCCTTCCGACAAGTGTACGCTGCAGCTCATCGGCGTTCCGCATAGTGTGAGCAAGGCCAGACTCGACTTCCAACGAGTGGATTATCTGCTCGAACAGCAAGTGGAGTAAGGAGAGTGTGGAACTTACTTGCGAAACTTGAGTAATAAGAGGAACTCTTGGAAGAGCAAAAAGTGAAGAAATTTTGGACAATCGGGAAGAAGAGATGAAAATAGCGATAACAGGAGGCATTGGCAGCGGCAAGAGTTTTGTTTGTCGCGAACTGGAAAGACATGGCATTCGTGTCTACGACAGCGATGCGGCAGCCAAGCGGCTCATGCGAAGCGACAAGCCGTTGCAGCAGAGTCTTTGCTCGCTGGTAGGCGAGGATGTGTACGATGCTGAGGGCGTGCTGCAGAAACCCGTCTTGGCGCGTTTTCTGTTGGCAAGCGAGGCCAACAAGTTGGCTGTCAACGATGTGGTTCATCCTGCCGTGGCGCGAGATTTCGAGCAGAGCGACTTCGACTGGCTCGAGAGTGCCATCCTCTTCGAAAGTGGATTTATCCATCGCACTCATTTCGACTTTGTGGTCTGTGTCACGGCTCCAGAGGAGGTTCGCATTCAGCGAGTAATGGCGCGCGACCATATAGACCGCAGCAGAACCTTGGAGTGGATTCATGCCCAGATGTCACAGGCAGAGGTTGCAGCCCGCTGCGACTTCGAAATCGTCAACGACGGCAAGGCTGATGTGGCGCGGCAAGTGAATCTTTTGCTCGAAAGGGTGGAAGAGTGCCGAAAAGTAGCAGCGAAAGACTGAAGCAGAGTAAGACTGCACCAAAAAGAGAAAAATAATCAGTGAAAAATTAAAGAAAATATAACCAAATGGAAACAATTTTATCTATTGCAGGCAAGCCAGGCCTTTACAAACTGGTTTCACGTGGTAACCGCAATCTTATCGTCGAGACTATCGACGAGACACACAAGCGTATTCCTGCCTTTGCCACCGATCGTGTGACAAGTCTTGGCGATATCGCTATGTATACTGATGCTGACGAGATAGCACTCTGGAAGGTGTTCGAAAACGTAGGCAAGAAAGAGGACAGCAAGGAGAGCAGCCTGAACTATAAGAAGGCTTCTGCACAGGAGTTGCACGACTACTTTGCTGAGGTGTTGCCCAACTACGACCGCGACCGTGTTCACGACAGCGATATCAAGAAGCTGTTGCAGTGGTACAATATCCTCGTTAAGAACGGCTACACCGACTTCAAGGCCATCTTGGCTCCTACTGAGGGCGATAACGTAGACGACCGTCAGGAGGAAAGCGCAGAATAACGAAAGTTCAATATAGACAATAAAAAAAATGAGAAGCTGTGAAAATAGCTTCTCATTTTTTATGACGTAGGCTGTATGAGCCTCTGTACTTGCTTGATGCAGAATTATTTGTAGATTTCGGCCAACTTCTTGAGCAGATCCTCGGCACGCAGGTCGCAGGCTACGATAACGCCATTAGGGTCGAGGAGCACGTTGCTTGGGATGCTGTTTACGCCATAGGCATCATGTGCAGCACACTGCCAGCCCTTCAGGTCGCTCATCTGAGGCCATGCCAGACCTAAGTCGTTGACACCCTTCTTCCAGGCTTCCAACTTGTTGTCGAAGCTCACGCCTACCACCTCGAAGCCTTTGCCGTGATACATTTCGTAGGCCTTCTTCACGTTAGGCATTTCCATGCGGCAAGGTCCGCACCATGAAGCCCAGAAATCCACCAATACATACTTTCCGTTGCCAACAAACTGGCTCAGCTTCACCTTGGCGCCGTTCATGTCCTGCATGTTCAGGTCGGTGTACTTGATGCCTGGCTGACGCTTGGCAAGCGATTCTATCTGCATCTTTGGGCGGCGCATCATGGGGTGGTTGTAGTAAGCGGTGCTGGGATCGCAAAGTTCCTTCAGCTTGGCAAACTCGAAACCATAGAAGCTGTCCGACAGGATGTAGGCAGGCAGCACATTGTCCTTGTTCTCCTTGCAGAAAGCGGCTATCTCGGCGTTCTGCTCAGCCTCCACTGCGTCTATTTTCTGTTCCAGGGCCTTCATCTTGGTCTTGCCCTCCTCGGTCTTGTCGCCGCGGAGCTTCTGCCATTCAGGAGCCAGATCGTTCATCTTCTTCTCTATTACGCTCATCTTGGCGTAATATGTGTTCAGCTTCTCGTTGAGTTCCGAACCGCCAACCTTCTTGTTTACCAGGTCGATGTTGATGGTTTTTGTACCGTCGATAACGGCAGCCACCATCAGTTGGTTGCTTGCAGCCACGGTGATGAAGGTTTCGGCAGGCTGATTGCCTTTCACCTCGAACTTGCCCTCCTTGGCAGCAATGGGCTGAGCCTCGTTCATCTGTCCGTTATAGAACACGTAGAGTGTGTCAACACCCTGTGGTGCAGTGCCTTCTACGGTGAAGGCGACGTCTTGCGCTTCGGCACAGCTGACAGCCATCATGGCAGTCAGGGCCATAGATAAGATTTTCTTCATGTTGTTTCTTTCTTTATTTATCTGTTTTGTTATTCTGTCAAATTCCATGCAAAAGTACATATTTTCCCTCAAATATGGTGAGATATTGCCCTTAATATTTTGTAAATAGAAAGAATAATCGTAATTTTGCAGCCGATTTTGCAAAGGATGGGTAGTTCCACCTTTATATTTATGAACTCGAGTGCTTGGTAAACCTCGTAAAAAACAAGAAAAATGAAAAAAGAAAAAACTCAAGTGAGCGTGCTGTTCATGCTTTTCAGCATTCTCTTTTGCGTTTGCCTCATAGCGGCAAACGTGCTCGAAACAAAGCAAATTGCAGTAGGTTCGGTTTCTCTTACTGGAGGTCTCATCGTTTTCCCCGTAAGCTACATCATCAACGACTGTGTGTGCGAGGTGTGGGGCTATCAGAAGGCTCGTCTGCTGATATGGACGGGTTTTGCCATGAACTTCTTCTTCGTGGCGCTGGGAGCTATCTGCGACATGATTCCCGCAGCTCCCTACTGGCACAATCAGGAGGGCTTTCATGCCATCTTCGGCTTGGCTCCCCGCATTGCCGCTGCCTCGTTTGTGGCTTTCATCGTAGGTTCTTTTGCTAATGCCTACGTGATGAGTGTGATGAAGATTCGTGATGGCGGAAAGCGTTTCTCGGCTCGTGCCATCTGGAGTACGGTGGCTGGCGAGAGCTGCGACAGTCTCATCTTCTTCCCTCTGGCATTGGGTGGAGTGGTGCCTGCTGCCGAGTTGCCTAAGTTGATGATTTGGCAGGTGGTGCTCAAGACGGTGTACGAAATCATCGTGCTGCCTGTCACCATTCGCGTGGTCAGGTTCTTGAAGCATCATGAGGGAGAGGATGTGTACGATAAAAACATCTCTTATAACGTGTTTAAGATTTTCAGCCTGAATTGATTCTAAGGAGATTTTCTCAGGAGTTATTTTCAGGAGTTAAAGGAGTTAATGGAGTTATCGCTCCCTGCGGTCGCTGAGAAGTTAAGACAAATGCCTTTGTGGGTTTGAATTCAAGCAATAAGACTATTGTCTTAACTCCTTAACTCCTTAACTCCTTAACTCCTTAACTTCTTAACTCCTTAACTCCTGAAAAAAAAACTCCTTCACAAAAGAAACAATAAACAAAGATATGGATAGAAAAGAAGACGGTCTGAAGGCATTAGGTGCCAAGACCCAATACAGAATGGATTATGCGCCCGAGGTGCTCGAGACTTTCGTCAACAAGCATCAGGGCAACGACTACTGGGTGCGTTTTAACTGCCCCGAGTTCACATCGCTGTGTCCTATCACAGGACAGCCCGACTTTGCAGAGATTCGCATCAGCTACATTCCTGATGTCAAGATGGTGGAGAGCAAGAGTCTGAAGCTCTATCTCTTCAGTTTCCGCAACCACGGCGACTTTCATGAGGACTGTGTCAACATCATCATGAAAGACCTTATCGCCCTGATGGATCCTAAGTACATCGAGGTGACAGGCATCTTTACACCCCGTGGCGGCATCAGCATCTGGCCTTATGCCAACTATGGCAAGCCCGGCACCAAGTACGAGCAACTGGCCGAGCAGCGGTTTGCTACGCACGAATAAGTATTGGTTCAGGGCGTGTGGAGCTTACTTGCGAAAGTTGAGACATTCAAAAAACGTTTTAAGCACCGTTAAACTTATTGAATAAAGAAAAAAGGCAGGACTTCGATGATGGAGTTCTGCCTTTTTTATGTACTTTTGTGGCATTGAAAACAGAAAATATCAACATAAAAAACAATGAGAACAAAAAGCTTTTTCATGGCTCTGCTGTCATTTGCCTCACTCACGGCATCTGCACAGCAGTCTGAAACCCAAACAGCAGACAGTTTGGTAAAGGCCGCCTACTTTGTCGACGGTAAGTATTATTCAAAGGAGCTCCCTACTGATGCAGCTGATGCCCAGTCGATGGGATTCGTGACCTTGAGCAAGGATTATATGATTGTAAACATCACCCTTCGCAAGGGAGCTACTGTGCCCCAGTCGTGGGCCAAGTATGAGATACCCCGCAATCGTGTGAAAGGAATCGCCGAGATAGACGAAGAGATAAAAAACCGTGAGCTGATGAACAAGCGCATGTTTCCAGAGGGAGGCTATAAATATTTAGAACTTGAGGTAGGTAAACCTTTGCCAGGGCATTTTGCCGAGTATGACATCGATGGCAATCCATGGACCGACGAACTCATCAAGGGCCGAAAGGTGGTTGTCAATGCCTGGTTCTCGGGCTGCGGACCCTGTCTGCGCGAGATGCCGATTCTCTCTGAATGGAAGGAGCAGTTGCCCGACGTGCTGTTTCTCTCGGTCAACTTCGAGAAGGCCGACAAGGTGCGTCGCATCACCCAGCAGCGTGGGTTCAACTGGAACCACATCTACGACGACAAGTATTTCGTGCGCTTTGTGGGCACAGGTGGCTTTCCACTCTTCCTCGTGCTCGACGAGAAAGGCATTGTACGCTATGTAGGCAATGGCACCAATGATGGCAAGCGGGCTGAGATACTGAAACTCATCAAGAGCTTGTAGGAAGTCGCTATAACTCCTGAACCCAGCGAAAAATCAAAATAAAAGAGCATCACCAGCAGGCGATGCTCTTTTTTTATCGAATAAGCAAAGGAGAGGATTAGTTCTCCATGAACTTCTTGGCAGCTCTGAGCTGGTGTCTCATCACACTGAGGAACTCCTGGCTCTCCTGCAGTACGTTCAGATAGACGAGCGAGATCTGCATCAGCGTGTTGTCTTTCATGTTCTGAAGACGATCGATGTGCTTCTTGCGGAGCACCGAGAGCTCGTCCTTGCAGGCATCAGCCTCGGCGAGAATCTCACGATAGTTCTCATAGCGACTTGTCTCTATCTGTTCGCAGCTCATCTTCATCAAGTCGTTGATCTTCTGGCGTATAGGCATAAACTCGTTGATGTATTCAGTGGGCAGCGGGTTAAAATTGTTGTCTACGTGCTCCTTGATAGGGTCGAGCATACGGCGCAGTGAGTAGATGAACTGCTGGTTGCTGTTGGCACCCAGATGGAACCATGTGTTGCGCTCGATGGCAATCTCCAAAGGCGAGCGTTTCAAGCCTAACATCTCCTGGCGGCGGAACTTCTTCAGCATGTCCTGCTCCTTCTTCAGCTCCTTGTTGGCATGGCGCAGCTCGCGGGTGTTCTCGTTGGCAAGACCGTCCATGATGAGGTTGAACTCACTCAGGGCGAAGCGGCATACAAAGCTCTGTGTGCGTGACACATGACGGCGAAGCAGATCCCATACGATTTCTGGATCGTGCGAGCGCATCATCAGCTGGAAGGTGCTTCCCTTGCTCTCCTCCTTCGACTTCTTGTTGTACCGGATGTTGCTGCGAATGAGCATGAAGATAACGAGAACAATGAAGGCTGTCTGCACGAGGATGCCGCCAAAATGCATGGCGAGGCAGACGAGGGCGCAGGCTGCGAAAGCCACACCGGCTGTGATAAACCAACCACCGATGACACTCAGCACACCTGTTACGCGGAATACGGCACTCTCACGGCTCCAAGCCTTGTCGGCAAGCGAAGAACCCATGGCTACCATGAAGGTTACGTAGGTGGTGGAGAGAGGCAACTTGAGGTTGGTACCGATGGTGATGAGCATGGAAGCCAATACCAGGTTGACGGCTGCGCGAACCACGTCGAAGGCTGCGCTTTCCTCCAACTCTACATCGTTCTTGTCGAAGCGGCTGTTGATCCACTGCTTCAACGACTTGGGCATGAAGCGGTTGAGCCATGAGTCGGCACTCTGGCAGTTGCGTACGATGACGCGTGCTGCAGATGAGCTGCCAAACATCTCGTCTCCCTCGTCCTGGCGGCTCAGGTCTACAGAGGTCTTGATCACGTTCTGTGCCTTCTTTGAGGTGGCCATGGCGACAATCATCACGAAGCCTGCAGCGAGCAGATAGACGGGAGTGGTCTTGGCACTCTCCATCAGCGATGTCATCATGAAACTGTCGGGACCCACGCCGTTGGCATTGGCCATATAGTCGTTGTAAGAAGAAAGTCCGGCGAGAGGCACACCGATGAAGTTCACCAGGTCGTTGCCGGCAAAGGCCATCGCCAGAGCAAAGGTGCCCATCAGCACAGTGAACTTGAAGATGTTGACGCGGCAGAGGTGCAGGAACTCCATCACGATGGCTGAAACCACGAAGGTGGCACAGAGCAGCGAACCGATGTTTTGGTCAATGAAATCGCGCCATTCTGCTGGCAGATAAGGGCTCTTGCCCAAGCCCTTCATGAAGATGAAGTAGGAGAGGGCTGTGAAAGCGATACCGCCGAAAATGGCAATCGAATAGCGGGAGTGCTTGCGATAGTTGAAGGTGAAAACCACACGCGAGAGCCACATCACGAAAGCACCGAAGACAAAGGCGATGATGACCGATGAGAAAATACCCATAATCACCTCCAAGGCCTTGTTGCTGTTGAGCAGCATACCGTAGTTGAGGCTGTCGTCGCCTATCATCTTCAGGGTGGCGAGGATGAAGGCACCTCCCAACAACTCGAACACCAGCGAGACGGTGGTAGAGGTAGGCATACCTAACGTGTTGAACACGTCCAGCACGATGACGTCGGTTACCATGACCGCGAGGAAGAGCGTCATTACTTCCTCAAAGGTGAAGCGGTCTGGACTCATGATGCCGTGGCGTGCGATGTCCATCATTCCCGACGACATGATGGCTCCGAGCACTACACCACAGGAGGCGATGATAAGAACCGTGCGAAACTTAGCCACCTTAGCTCCGATGGCTGACTGCAGGAAGTTGACAGCATCGTTGCTGACTCCCACGAAGAGATCGAACACTGCCAAACAGAGCAGGAAGATCACAATGCATAGATAAATTGTACCCATTTATTTTTGATAAATTATTGTTTCCCGATGAAATGAAAACGAGGCTTTTCCTAAGCTTTCCGTCTGCTTTTCCTAAGCTTTCGTTCAGCTATCGCCTTCCTTTTCGGGTGCAAAGGTACTCATGCAATATTACAGCCGATTTAAACAGATGTTACAATTCTGTTAAGAAATGGGTAAACATGAAGTTTCATGTATATGAATCCGGATTGTTCCGTGTGCTTCTCAGCTATGTTTCTGTGTGCTTCTCAGCTTTATCATCTTGTGCTTCTCAGCTACGTTTCTGTGTGCTTCTCAGCTTCATCATCTTGTGCTTCCCAGCATCTTTGCTTTCTTCCTCCCTGCTTTGATAGCGCTGCTTTTGGGTCTTAATAGATGACCGGCGCCGGTCGTCTATTGTGACCTCCCATGGTCATAATAGATGACCCTTGTGGAGCGCTGCTTGAGCTCTTTTGTTGTCTGCGGCGATAGAACAACTGTACCTTCAGGATTCCCCTGCCCGCTTTGTTTACCATCTGGTTCGCATTTCTTTCGCTTTGACACTGCAAATATAATACATTTTTGGGCTGTTTGTTCAAAAACGGGGGCAGTTTGAAAGTTAATAAATATTAATCGCTGTATAACCGTCAGACTATCAGTATTTTGCAAGTGCTTGAAAAAGCCCGTTTTTAAGACCTGTTTTCTTGTAGTCTTTTCTGCTGGCATTGATTATAGCAAAAACGCCAGTGAAATTTTAGTCATTAGTCATTAGTCATTAAGAAAAATGGAAAAAACGCAATAAAGAATAATATATAATAATATATATTATTATATATTATTCTTTATTGAAGAAAAAACGCATTTTCAAAGTTCCTTAATGACTAATGACTAATGACTAATGACTATTTTGAAGTGTGTCTTTTTACACTTCTTGCGGTGTCATTAGTGTAAATGGACACCAGTCCGGGCTCTGTAGATGAGAGTAGTAATTGACTGAATATCGCTGCCCTTATTCTGTAAAAATATTTGAGTAGTCTGGTAATTCTTCTAAATATAAATATTTTTTACCATCATAATCCATCTTGCAGACATAGTGCTGCAGCCCGTTGCTCACCACCAAGTAGTCTACATGCAGCAGCATATTGTAGGTGACAATCTGGTCGAAAACAGTCTGCGTGATAGGTATGTGAGGAGCTTTGTATTCAACGATCATGACCGGCTGCAGCTGCTTGTTGTAAAGGATGGTGTCGGCCCTGAGAGCCTTGTCGCCCACATGCAGCGAAACCTCGTTGGCAAGCAGTGAGGCAGGGTAGTGGCGGTGCTCCACCATGAAGTGGACGAAGTGCTGTCGCACCCACTCTTCGGGAGTGAGCCGGACGTAGCGTCTTCTCAGAAAATCGAAAATCAGAGGCGCCTGCTTCGTGCCTTTCAGGCGTACGTCGAAGGGCGGTAAGTTGAGACTTGTCATGTTTGTTTTACCTTTTATATATATAGTCGCCGATTTCTTTCCTTTCTGGCAGATTGTTAGAAAAATATTTCGTATCTTTGTGGCTGAAATAAATTCCCAACATCGGCGAAGCTGATGCAAAGATACAAAAAATATCGTAATGGCAGAAAAAAAACAAGGCGTAAGTTATGAGTCGGTCATGAAAGATCTGAAGGCTCGCAACTTCTCACCCGTCTACTTGCTGATGGGTGACGAGTCGTACTATATCGACAAAATTTGTGATTACCTGATGGAACATGCGCTCCAGCCGGAAGAACGAGATTTCAACCAGGTGGTGCTTTTCGGGTCTCCCTCTGTGACGGCAGTCCAGGTGGTAGACCAGTGCAAGGGTTATCCTATGATGGCAGAGCATCGGGTGGTGATTCTGAAAGAGGCTCAAAATTTGAAAAATTTCGAGGCACTCGACAAGTATCTCGAAAATCCCGTAAAATCGACCATCTTATGTGTGTGCTATAAAAACGGAACTTTGAAGAGTCCGAAGACGCTCCTCACCAAGGTGGCACAGACGGGTGTGCTCTTGGAGAGCAAAAAAATGAAAGATTACCAACTGGCGGGTTTCATAGAGAAATATCTGAAAGTGCGCAACACCACCATCGAGCCGAAGGCCACACAGATGATTGCCGATCACATCGGCCCCGACTTGCACCGTCTTACCTCCGAGCTGGACAAGGTACTCATTTCGCTGTCGGAAAACGACAGGAGAGTGACGCCCGAAATCGTGGAACGCGAAATCGGAGTGAGCAAGGATTTCAATGTCTTCGAGCTGAGAAATGCGATCATCAACAAGGATGTTTTCAAGGCAAATCAGATAGTACAATATTTTGACAATAATCCAAAGTCGGGTGGAGCCTTCTCGCTTCTCCCGTTGCTCTTTTCTTATTTCCAAAATTTGATGTTGGCATATTATGCACCCAATAAACAGAACGAAACAGAGCTCGCAAAATTCCTGGATTTGAAATCTACCTGGGGTGTGCGCGATTATACGACAGGAATGAGAAACTATAATGGAATGAAGGTGATGCAGATTATTGCCAAGATGAAGGAGGTGGATGCCAAGATGAAGGGCTTCAACAACCCCAATACTTCGGCTGGCGAACTGATGCAGGAACTCATCTTTTTCATCCTCCATTAAGCTGATCGGGCAGTCTGGTTTTTCTGCTTTTGGCGCGGCTGTCTTATCTCCAGTTTTGTAATTGAGTTTTCTAAAAATACAATGGGCAATCCTTTCCGGGGTTGCCCTTTTTCTTGTTTCTTATGTTGCCCCATTGGGGAGTGTTTCGGTATGGAGCTGGACTCCTCTTGCAGAAAAATGAGCCGGAAGTGAGGCCAGAAAAAGTAAATATGGGGGTATGTTGAATGAAAATAGGGGCAAAAATGGGGTGAAATTCAAGAAAAATAGCCAAAATTGCCCCTTTTTCTCCTCTGTTTGACCTATTTCTGATTTAAAAGGAGATTGCTTGAAAACAGTCTTGTTTTTGTGTAAAGTGTTGATAAATAGTATTTTACGTTTCTGAATCGTTGTTTATCCTCCTCAAAACTCGCGAATTTGGATGTAGGTTAGCCTGTGATAAGCAAAACAGAAAAAATGAAAATTTGAGCAGTTTTATAGCTTCAAATATTTATCGTTTGTATTTATTAAGATTTATAATCGTGAAATTTAGGAATTTATATTTTAAAACTTTAAATAGGATATGGGATAAATTTCAGTTTCAAAACTAAAACTAAATATATTTATAGTTGGTAATTATTTAATAATATAAACTAAACTATCTTCTTATAAAACATAAACGAATAAATATACACACCGTTTTTTATTCATCTAAAACACAGAAAACCAATGATTTATGTAAATTTATCGATTTAGAAAGCATAAAAAACAATCACTATACATCAAAAACCTGCATAAAGCACCCTTTATGCGCCTATTTACGTGAAATACTATGCTAAATCCCAGTTTATTAGCCTTTTATTATAAATAATTTCTTTGTAAATACTTTGAAACACTAAATATAGGTTTATAAATCTAAACCCGAAAACTTGCGTTTAATAGATGATAATTTATAAATTAAAATAGATAAATATAAACTTTACAAATCAAAATTCTCTTTATATTTCTTGGTCGTTTCAAAAAAAAGATTTACCTTTGTAAAATCTTAGAAAAAGTACAAAAATAACACCTATTCGGTATGAAAGATAGAATAAGACAGATTATGGAGGACCAGCATCTCACCCAGCAAAGCTTCGCTCAGATGACTCAGATCTCCACTCCTACCCTGAGCAACATCCTCACCGGTAAGAGTCGTGCAACACTCAATACGGTTGAGTTAATCAAACGCAAGTTTCCACTCATCAGTCTCGACTGGTTGCTCTACGGAGTCGGTCCGATGTATATTCATGACGGTGCTGCGCCCACCCCATCGGATGCAACTTCTGGTAGCGGTTCGGCTGCGCGTCATGAGCCCACGGATATGGCACTCGATTTTTCGGACGACGATCCTGCTGAGGTTTCGTCTTCCCCTCAGTCGGCTTCTTCTGCCTCTTTGTCGGCTCATTCTTCCTCGCAGCCATCTTCGGCTTATCCTTCAGGTTCGCTTTTTGATCAACCTGTAAGTCATAGTGTAAATCCTACACGCAAAAATATAGCCCAAACAGAAGTTAAATATATTGACAAACCGCAACGTAAAATCACCGAGATCCGCATCTTCTATGATGATCAGACCTGGGAGACTTTCGTACCCAAGAAATAGTCATTCTATTCCTCGAAAGTGGCATCTTTCGGAGCTTTCAGATTCGCTCTCCTGTCAGTAAGAAATGAAGGAGTCGAGACAAGTGTTTTAAGTCATTTTTTAGCTGTATGGTTCTTGTCCTGGCTCCTTCATTTCTTGTTTTAAGAGCTTCTTTTTTTATACTTTTTCTCCATTTGTCTGGTTTTTGTTTTGTGTTCCCTATTTTTTTCGTACCTTTGCAGAAGTTAAAGCGGCACTCGGCAATTTGAAAGCAAGCTTTCTTTGCGCTCGTTTGCATTACCTTTGCAGAAGTTAAAGCGGCACTCGGCAATTTGAAAGCAAGCCATCATGATAAAACAAGCCATTATGATGAGTGTACGTGCGTATGCGCGCAATCATTATAACAATAAGAGCCGTAGTTAACAAGAACAGAATTCAAACAAGACGAACAAAACTCAAATCCTGAAGATGAAAAAATACATTTTAGACCTCAAGGTGGTTTCGGTAGAACCATTGAGCGACAAGCACGTGTTGATTAAGTTGACCGACGACAAGGCGCTCCCCGAAATCCTGCCAGGACAGTTTGTGGAAGTACGTGTAGACCATTCGCCTGCCACGATGCTTCGCCGTCCTATCTCCATCAACTTTGTAGACCGTGAGCAGAATCAGCTGTGGCTTCTTGTGGCTGTTGTCGGCGACGGAACCCGTCAGTTGTCCAAGCTCCAGCAGGGCGATGTGCTCAACTGTATGTTGCCTCTTGGCAATGGTTTCACCATGCCAACGGCTCCTGGCCAGCGCTATCTGCTGGTGGGCGGTGGCGTAGGTGTGGCTCCGTTGCTCTACTTCGGCAAGCTGCTGAAGGATCAGGGTGCCGACCCCGTGTTCCTCTTGGGAGCCCGTACAGCAACCGACCTGCTCGAGCTGGACGAGTTTGCCAAGTATGGCAGAGTGTGCATCACCACCGAGGACGGCAGTGCTGGCGAGCAAGGTTTTGTTACCAACCATTCCATCCTTCAGCACGAGCATTTCGACATGATCAGCACCTGTGGTCCTAAGCCCATGATGATGAGTGTGGCGCGTTATGCCAAGAAGGCTGATGTGGAGTGCGAGGTCTCGTTGGAGAACAAGATGGCCTGTGGTGTGGGCGCCTGCCTGTGCTGCGTGGAGAAGACTGTGAAAGGCAACCAGTGTGTGTGCAAGGATGGTCCGGTCATCAATGTGAAGAATCTGCTCTGGGATTGATATCCCTTTTGATTTGTCAATATCTTATACTCATTATAGTTTCGCATTAATCCTTTATTTGTAAAGGAAAATGAATTAAAAACAACAGAATATTATGGCATCATTAAGCGTAAATATACATCATCTGAAGCTCAAGAATCCAGTGATGACAGCCTCGGGAACTTTTGGTTACGGACTGGAGTTTGCCGATTTTGTACCTCTTGACGAGATAGGCGGCATTATTGTAAAGGGCACCACGTTGGAGCCTCGCGAGGGCAATGACTATCCCCGAATGGCAGAGACACCACAGGGAATGCTCAACTGTGTGGGCTTGCAGAACAAGGGCGTAAATTATTTCTGCGAGCATATCTATCCTCAAATCAAGGATATCGACACCAATATGATTGTCAACGTATCGGGTCATTCGCCAGAGAATTATGCAGCTTGTGCGGCCCGTATAGGCGAGCTGGACAAGATACCTGCCATTGAGCTCAACATCTCTTGCCCTAACGTGAAGGACGGCGGAATGGCATTCGGTGTGACCTGTGAGGGTGCAGCCCAGGTGGTAAGAGCCGTGCGTCAGGCATATAACAAGACGTTGATAGTTAAGTTGTCGCCCAATGTGACCAATATCGCCGACATAGCCCGTGCCTGCGAGGCTGAGGGAGCCGACGCCGTATCGCTCATCAACACTCTGATGGGTATGGCTGTGGACATCGAGAAGCGTCAGCCGCTGCTAAGCATCCGTACAGGCGGTCTGAGCGGTCCATGTGTCAAGCCTGTGGCCCTCCGTATGGTGTACGATGTGGCTCATGCCGTCAAGATTCCAGTTGTAGGCTTAGGCGGAATTACTACAGCCAAGGATGCCATTGAGTTCTTGATGTGTGGTGCCACTGCGATAGAGATTGGTACAGCCAACTTCCTTGATCCAGCCGTGACCAAGAAGGTGAAGGACGGCATCAACGACTGGCTCGACGCTCATGGCTGCTCATCCGTGCATGAGATTATCGGAGCCATCAGATAAGTGAAGGAGTTTATCTGAGTCCACTTGAAAAAGTCGAAAATCGTGTATTTTTGTCTTTGTAACTGAAGTTTCGCCCCACACGCCCTGAAGGGGCAGAAGCTCTTAGCCCAGGGCAGCGCCCTGGGTCATTACGGATGATAGCCTATCGCCCTGTAAGGGCAAAAGCTTTAAAACTCCTAACAATTTATAAGGCTTTTGCCCTTACAGGGCGCCTTGTTGATTGCCATTGTACCCAGGGCGATGCCCTGGGCTAAGAGCTTCTGCCCTTTCAGGGCGTGCTGCTTCTGGAACTTCTGGGCCTTCAGCCCGTACTTAACCACTTGAGAAACTTGAGTACGTGAGTCCACTTGAAAAAGTCAATTTTGATAATTTCTTCATATGTAACCATCTGATAATCAAATGGCGTTTGTTGGATAAAGAACTAAAAACTACTTTTTAAAGTGGGCTCAGTACGTTATTATATTTTTTATGAATTGCTCAGATTCTTAATGATTTCCAAAGGTAGCTGGGTAGCTTTGGCAACCTGTTCGGCTGAAAGTCCCATTGCCAGCAAACGCTGTGCTGTTTCTGCGTTAGCCTCATGTTTGCCTTCAGCCTTACCTTTCGCCATGCCTTTCGCCATGCCTTTCGCCATGCCTATTTCTATACCTTCAGCAAGACCTTCTTGTTTCGCCGTATCAATGGAATTCTTGATATCACGATATGCCTTCTTACTAGCTTCATACTCCCTCATTTCCTGCGGAGTAAACTTGGCTATTTCGGCTTCCTCAAAGAGGCGATCAAAGACCTTGTCGCACAACTCTTTCGGGCGCTGGGTAAGCTTGTAGAGATTTTCTTCTACCTGCTTCATAATCAACTATATTAAAAATGCTACCGCAAAGTTACGACTTTATCTTCATATCTGCAAGAGTTTTTTGAGAAAATATGAACGAACTGGGGTAATAGTAAAACGAAGCCGGCTTCATGTGGCAACGCAAGTACTTTCGTTGTTGATTTGCATATCATTTTTTCGCAATTAATTACGAAAACGTTTACGATAACTCCCCTTTCCTTACGTTTTATCTCTCAATCACTATCTTTCGCTTACTTTTTACTGCCAACTTCGTCATTTATACATAAAAAAGACAGAAAGCAAATCTCCCCATTCCCTATATATAATAAGGTATAAAGGGAGAAAAAGAGGGTAAAAACAGTCATATACCACAAACGTGGTAGTAAGAATGCCACTATTATGCGATTTCATAACTCGTTTTTTCGCCGTACCTTTGCATCGTCAATCAGAAATAATAAACAATTTAAAGAAAGGACATAGATTATGAGTACAGAAAAGAAACTTCGCTTTGAGACACT
>ERZ773170.320-NODE-320-length-53482-cov-4.177232_pt1 | contig 53482 bp, 45 predicted proteins | sample MGYA00581002_ERZ773170 | MGnify/ENA primary metagenome ERZ773170 (study PRJEB29015, sample SAMEA2737811) | human gut metagenome | biome: human gut; feature: human-associated habitat; material: faeces | place: China | collected 2012 ... | reverse complement strand
GAAATGCTGGCTTCCGATTACGACATTGTGCTGACCCACGGCAACGGGCCGCAGGTCGGGCTGGATTTACGCCGCGCGGAGATTGCCCACGAGCGCGAAGGGCTGCCCTTAACGCCGCTGGCGAACTGTGTGGCGGATACGCAAGGTGGCATTGGCTATCTGATCCAGCAGGCGCTGAACAACCGACTGGCGCGTCACGGCGAGAAAAAAGCCGTCACCGTGGTGACTCAGGTAGAAGTGGATAAAAACGATCCGGGGTTTGCCCATCCCATCAAACCCATTGGCGCATTCTTTAGTGAAAGCCAGCGTGACGAACTACAAAAGGCAAACCCTGACTGGCGTTTTGTTGAAGATGCCGGACGGGGCTATCGCCGCGTGGTCGCCTCGCCGGAACCGAAACGTATTGTCGAAGCACCTGCCATTAAGGCGCTGATCCAACAAGGCTTTGTGGTGATTGGCGCGGGCGGCGGCGGAATTCCGGTAGTGCGTACTGACGCGGGGGATTACCAAAGCGTGGACGCGGTTATCGACAAAGATCTCTCTACCGCGCTACTGGCTCGCGAAATTCACGCCGACATTCTGGTGATCACCACTGGCGTCGAAAAAGTGTGTATTCACTTTGGCAAACCGCAGCAGCAGGCGCTGGATCGCGTAGATATTGCCACCATGACCCGCTATATGCAGGAAGGGCATTTCCCACCTGGCAGCATGTTGCCAAAAATCATCGCCAGCCTGACGTTCCTGGAACAGGGCGGCAAAGAAGTGATTATCACCACGCCGGAATGCCTGCCTGCGGCGCTACGCGGCGAAACGGGCACCCATATTATTAAAACCTAAGGACGTAAGATGAAAGAAAACAATAGCCGCCGTGAATTTCTGAGCCAGAGCGGTAAGATGGTCACCGCCGCCGCGCTGTTTGGTCCCTCAGTGCCGCTCGCCCATGCGGGGGTAGCTGGCACCCTAAACTGCGAAGCGAACAACACCATGAAAATCACTGACCCGTATTACTATCTCGATAACGTGCTGCTGGAAACCGGTTTTGACTACGAAAATGGCGTGGCGGTACAGACCCGCACGGCGCGCCAGACCGTGGAGATTCAGGACGGTAAAATTGTTGCCCTGCGCGAGAACAAGCAGCATCCGGACGCCACGCTGCCGCACTATGACGCTGGCGGTAAGCTGATGCTGCCCACCACCCGCGACATGCATATTCATCTCGACAAAACCTTCTACGGCGGGCCGTGGCGCTCGCTCAATCGTCCGGCAGGCACCACTATCCAGGACATGATCAAACTCGAGCAGAAAATGCTGCCGGAACTGCAACCGTACACGCAGGAACGGGCGGAAAAACTGATCGATTTATTGCAATCGAAAGGCACCACCATTGCCCGCAGCCACTGCAATATCGAACCGGTTTCCGGCCTGAAAAATCTGCAAAATTTGCAGGCGGTGCTGGCGCGACGTCAGGCGGGCTTCGAGTGTGAAATCGTCGCCTTCCCGCAGCACGGTTTGCTGCTGTCGAAATCGGAACCCTTAATGCGCGAAGCGATGCAGGCGGGGGCGCATTACGTCGGCGGGCTGGACCCGACCAGTGTTGATGGCGCGATGGAAAAATCCCTCGACACCATGTTCCAGATTGCGCTGGACTATGACAAAGGCGTCGATATTCACCTGCACGAAACCACGCCGGCAGGCGTGGCAGCCATCAATTATATGGTTGAAACGGTAGAGAAAACGCCGCAGCTAAAAGGCAAGCTGACCATCAGCCACGCCTTTGCGCTGGCAACGCTCAACGAACAACAGGTAGATAAACTGGCGCACCGGATGGTGGCGCAGCAAATTTCTATCGCCTCGACGGTGCCGATTGGCACGTTGCATATGCCGCTCAAACAGTTGCACGACAAAGGCGTAAAAGTCATGACCGGCACCGACAGCGTTATCGACCACTGGTCGCCTTACGGCCTGGGCGACATGCTGGAAAAAGCCAATCTGTACGCGCAGCTCTATATTCGTCCTAACGAACAGAACCTCTCCCGCTCGCTGTTTTTAGCCACTGGCGATATATTGCCGCTGAATGAAAAAGGCGAGCGTGTGTGGCCTAAAGCGCAGGATGACGCCAGTTTTGTGCTGGTGGACGCCTCCTGTTCCGCCGAGGCGGTGGCGCGTATTTCGCCGAGAACGGCGACGTTCCATAAAGGGCAACTGGTGTGGGGAAGTGTGGCAGGTTGATATGCATTTAATATGTCTGCAACGGTGAACAGTAAGAGATTTAAGCCCCAGGGAGTGGGGCGGCCTGAGTATGAGTGTGTTGGCAGAAATGGACATTATCTTTGAAGAATATGCCCTTATTGATGTTGTGTAGATAACTATTTGTCTACGTGAAAATATCATCAGTTTTGCCGATTTTTGTCTTTTACGGATAGCAAATATCACACTTATAGGCGCTCGCCTTATGGGGAACGTTGCTGCTCTGTTTCATTCAGGCTCGCGGCATGTTGGGGCTGGATCGGGTGGTTTAAATATTGGCTATATTCAATGGACGCGTTTTGCCGCGATGACATATCAGGCATCGCCAAATACACATAGCTAATCAGGAGTAAACACAATGAAGATCAAAGCTGTTGGTGCATATTCCGCTAAACAACCACTTGAATCGATGGATATCACCCGGCGTGAACCGGGACCGCATGATGTCAAAATTGAAATCGCTTACTGTGGCGTCTGCCATTCCGATATCCACCAGGTCCGTTCCGAGTGGGCGGGGACGGTTTACCCCTGCGTGCCGGGTCATGAAATTGTGGGGCGCGTGGTAGCCGTTGGTGATCAGGTAGAAAAACATGCGCCGGGCGATCTGGTTGGTGTCGGCTGCATTGTCGACAGTTGTAAACATTGCGAAGAGTGTGAAGATGGGCTGGAAAACTACTGTGATCACATGACCGGAACCTATAACTCGCCGACACCGGATGAACCGGGCCATACTCTGGGCGGCTACTCACAACAGATCGTCGTTCATGAGCGATATGTTCTGCGTATTCGTCACCCGCAAGAGCAGCTGGCGGCGGTGGCTCCTTTATTGTGTGCAGGAATCACCACGTACTCGCCGCTACGCCACTGGCTGGCCGGGCCGGGTAAAAAAGTGGGCGTGGTCGGCATCGGCGGTCTGGGACATATGGGGATTAAACTGGCCCACGCGATGGGGGCGCATGTGGTGGCATTTACCACTTCTGAGTCAAAACGCGAAGCGGCAAAAGCCCTGGGAGCCGATGAAGTTGTTAACTCACGCAATGCCGATGAGATGGTGGCTCATGTGAAGAGTTTCGATTTCATTTTGAATACAGTAGCTGCGCCACATAATCTCGACGATTTTACCACCTTGCTGAAGCGCGATGGCACCATAACGCTGGTTGGTGCGCCTGCGACACCGCATAAATCGCCGGAAGTTTTCAACCTGATCATGAAACGCCGCGCGATAGCTGGTTCTATGATTGGCGGCATTCCAGAAACTCAGGAGATGCTCGATTTTTGCGCCGAACATGGCATCGTGGCTGATATAGAGATGATTCGGGCCGATCAAATTAATGAAGCCTATGAGCGAATGCTGCGTGGTGATGTGAAATATCGTTTTGTTATCGATAATCGCACACTAACAGACTGAAAAAATTAATAAACATCCTGTGGTTTAACATATTAACTTCGCTCCACTTAACTTTTTAGTTAAGGAGAGCGAAATAATATCAAAGTAGTGGTAAACCTATAGCGTAAATTCAGATTGTTAAATTAACTTCACTACTTTACACGTTAGTTATGAGCGATTTCTGATAGTGTCTGGTTTTATCAGAGCTTTATTATCTGCGACGTTTATTTTTATTTAAGAGAGCCACCTGCAAGTTGTTATTCCACCAGAGAGTGAATCGCAAAGCAGGTCATCATTTCATCTGTATATCTGTATGCCAAATGGCATTCCCCCTCCTTTTTCGCCGATATTTTGTTGTGAACGGCGGAGTTTCGCTTAAAAAAGCACCAGTAGTGGTTTCGCAGCTATATGGTGTATAAAAAATGTTCTCATACAGATGTTTTGTGAATGTGTGGGTTGACATTCATATGAAAAAAATCATAATTCCATCATGTTTGTGTGGGGTCTTTTCTGTATATTACGCATCGCACTCAAGCCTGACAGAAAATATGTTGTAAGGCTCATATCAAAAACCGCCATTAGCTCATCAGGAAGAGCAGACGACAACCAGGATTGTTGTATGGTACGGGGTTCGAGGCCTCGATGGCGGTCTAACTTTTCAAAACTTTTCTGAATCAGATCCCCTTATTATCATCCCTGCAAAGTGGAACATTGCCATTGTTTGGCTATTCAAGACGGGTCAGACCAATGAAAAAGCCCACACAGGGGAGAGTGGCTGAAATGGGAAGCTAAAGACTCAAGTAAACTTATCGGAAATAAGGACCACGCATTACGGGGGCTATCATCGCCGATGGTTGGGATTCGGCAAATCAGGTTGATTACGTAGAGAGTAAATTATCTGCTCACCGCTGCGTCACCCCTTCGTAAATCAGGCGTAGCGCGAATACACCAATAATTGCACCAATAACCCAACTGGCAACGCGTTGCATACGCCCATAAGCACGACGCACTGCGGGCAAAGAAAACGCCTGACTAAGAAAGACTCGCCAGATAATTGATGCGAGCACAATCCCCGCCCAGGCCATTAATCGTGCCCATGTTGGTGTTTCGGCATGTAATGTTACTGAGAAAATACTGATAAAAAATAAAACGGTTTGCGGGTTAGAGAGATCGGTAATTAATCCACGGCGGAAAAAGACATACCAGGGGGCGCTAATCGGTTGTTGTAGTGTGCTCATTTGCGGTGTTGAGTGGCGGCGCATGCTACTACACCACGCAAACCATAAGAGATAAGCGCCGCCGACGATTCTGATAAGCGAAAAAATCTCCCCACACTGCGTAATTAGCGTTGCAAGACCAAACAAACCCAACCCGGAATAAAATGCATCGCCCAGCGCCACGCCCAGCCCGGTCAACACCCCTGCGCGTCGACCGGAAGCCAGGCTGGTTTGTACTACCACAAAGAGATTGGCTCCCGGATTAAAAAAAGTAATCACGAACAATCCTACGGTCAGGTAAACGGCGTGCAAAGGATCCATAGTGATTTCATCCATAAATAAGTGAAGTAACTTCATCATATTTCTACCAAAAATAATCGGGTGCGAGAGAGATCACAAAGTGTCTTATTTCCGGTTACTGGCGTTTATGCCCTGACTGAACTAATTATTAATCAACCCAATAATGTGGGTGGGTGATAGTGTGATAACAACTCTGGAGCCGTAATATGAAAATAATCTCTAAAATGTTAGTCGGTGCGTTAGCGTTTGCCGTTACCAATGTCTATGCCGCAGAATTAATGACCAAAGCGGAATTTGAAAAGGTTGCATCGCAATATGAAAAAATAGGTGATATTTCAACCAGTAATGAAATGTCGACCGCAGATGCGAAAGAAGATTTGATCAAAAAAGCCGATGAAAAAGGGGCTGATGTGTTGGTACTGACCTCTGGTCAAACTGACAATAAGATCCACGGCACGGCAAATATTTATAAGAAGAAGTAATTCTGAATCCTATGTAAACATCCCCGATGCGTAAGTTTATCGGTGATCATCATCTATCGAAATTTATGCCGGATAAAGCGTTCGCGCTGCATTCGGCAGTTCAGCTTTTCAGCCGCCGCCAGAACGTCGTCCGGCTGATACCTAAATAATTCGCCGCTGCTGTCTTATCGCCATTAAATTTCTCCAGTGCCTGTTGTGCTGTCAGCAAGCCTGGAATGGGAGTCTTCGCCGACTCGCGCGCCAGTTCCGGCAGTAGCAGCTGCAAAAATTGCGGCGTTAAATCCGGCGTCGGTTCCACACTTAAAAATAACGCCAGTCGTTCCATCATATTGCGCAGTTCACGAATATTGCCCGGCCAGTCGTAGAGCAATAATACAATCTGACAGGTCTCTAATCCCTGACGTAATGCGGCAGAAAAAGGGACAGAGAGTGCCGCCAGAGACATTTTCAAAAAGCTTTCCGCCAGCGGCAGAATATCCGCCACCCGCTCGCGTAGCGGCGGCAGTTGCAGGCGTAAAATACTCAGCCGATAAAACAGGTCACGGCGAAACTGCCCTTGCTGCATATCTTCTTCCAGATTGCAGTGAGTGGCGCTAATGACCCGCACATCTACCGGAACAGGCTGATGCCCGCCGACGCGGGTGACCTCTTTTTCTTCCAGCACCCGTAACAGGCGAGTCTGCAACGGCAGCGGCATTTCGCCAATCTCATCCAGAAACAGCGTACCGCCGTGGGCAATTTCGAACAGCCCGGCGCGACCTCCGCGTCGCGAGCCGGTGAACGCCCCTTCCTCATAGCCAAACAGCTCTGCTTCCAGCAGCGATTCGGCAATCGCCCCGCAGTTGACGGCAACAAACGGATGTGACTTTTTGCCCTGTCGCACATCGTGGCGGGCAAAATATTCTCGATGAATCGCCTGGGCCGCCAGCTCTTTGCCCGTCCCCGTTTCCCCCTCAATCAACACCGCCGCACTGGAGCGGGCATACAGCAAAATAGTCTGCCGCACCTGTTCCATCTGTGGTGATTGACCGAGCATATCGCCCAGCACGTAACGAGTACGCAGGGCGTTGCGGGTGGCATCGTGAGTGTTATGGCGTAACGACATGCGCGTCATATCCAGCGCATCGCTAAATGCCTGGCGCACGGTGGCGGCAGAATAGATAAAAATTCCGGTCATTCCGGCTTCTTCTGCCAGATCGGTAATCAGCCCCGCGCCGACCACCGCTTCGGTGCCGTTGGCTTTTAGCTCGTTAATCTGCCCGCGTGCGTCTTCTTCGGTAATGTAGCTACGTTGGTCGAGGCGCAAATTAAAGGTTTTTTGAAACGCTACCAGTGCCGGAATGGTTTCCTGATAGGTGACAACGCCGATAGAAGAGGTGAGTTTTCCGGCTTTTGCCAGCGCCTGTAACACATCGTAGCCACTCGGTTTTATCAGAATCACCGGTACCGACAGGCGGCTTTTCAGGTACGCACCGTTAGAGCCAGCGGCAATGATGGCGTCGCAGCGTTCGCTGGCCAGTTTTTTGCGGATGTAGGCCACCGCTTTTTCAAAGCCAAGCTGAATAGGGGTGATGTTCGCCAGATGATCAAACTCGAGGCTGATATCGCGAAACAGCTCGAACAGCCGCGTTACAGATACCGTCCAGATAACCGGTTTGTCGTCATTCAGCCGTGGTGGATGTGCCATAGCGCACCGCAAAGTTAAGAAACCGAATATTGGGTTTAGTCTTGTTTCATAATTGTTGCAATGAAACGCAGTGAAACATTGCCTGAAACGTTAACTGAAACGCATATTTGCGGATTACTTCATGACTTTATCTTTAACTCATTGAAATTAAATGTTTAATTTTATTAAGGCAATTGTGGCACACTCATTGCTTTGTCTTTATCAACGCAAATAACAAGTTGATAACAAAGGATGGGCTATGTCTCTACACTCTCCAGGTAAAGCGTTTCGCGCTGCACTTAGCAAAGAAACCCCGTTGCAAATTGTTGGCACCATCAACGCTAACCATGCGCTGCTGGCGCAGCGTGCCGGATATCAGGCGATTTATCTCTCCGGCGGTGGCGTGGCGGCAGGATCGCTGGGGCTGCCCGATCTCGGTATTTCTACTCTTGATGACGTGCTGACAGATATTCGCCGTATCACCGACGTTTGTTCGCTGCCGCTGCTGGTGGATGCGGATATCGGTTTTGGTTCTTCAGCCTTTAACGTGGCGCGTACGGTGAAATCAATGATTAAAGCCGGTGCGGCAGGATTGCATATTGAAGATCAGGTTGGTGCGAAACGCTGCGGTCATCGTCCGAATAAAGCGATCGTCTCGAAAGAAGAGATGGTGGATCGGATCCGCGCGGCGGTGGATGCGAAAACCGATCCTGATTTTGTGATCATGGCGCGCACCGATGCGCTGGCGGTAGAGGGGCTGGATGCGGCGATCGAGCGTGCGCAGGCCTATGTTGAAGCGGGTGCCGAAATGCTGTTCCCGGAGGCGATTACCGAACTCGCCATGTATCGCCAGTTTGCCGATGCGGTGCAGGTGCCGATCCTCTCCAACATTACCGAATTTGGCGCAACACCGCTGTTTACCACCGACGAATTACGCAGCGCCCATGTCGCAATGGCGCTCTACCCGCTTTCAGCGTTTCGCGCCATGAACCGCGCCGCTGAACATGTCTATAACATCCTGCGTCAGGAAGGCACACAGAAAAGCGTCATCGACACCATGCAGACCCGCAACGAGCTGTACGAAAGCATCAACTACTACCAGTACGAAGAGAAGCTCGACGACCTGTTTGCCCGTGGTCAGGTGAAATAAAAACGCCCGTTGGTTGTATTCGACAACCGATGCCTGATGCGCCGCTGACGCGACTTATCAGGCCTACGAGGTGAACTGAACTGTAGGTCGGATAAGACGCATAGCGTCGCATCCGACAACAATCTCGACCCTACAAATGATAACAATGACGAGGACAATATGAGCGACACAACGATCCTGCAAAACAGTACCCATGTCATTAAACCGAAAAAATCGGTGGCACTTTCCGGCGTTCCGGCGGGCAATACGGCGCTCTGCACCGTGGGTAAAAGCGGCAACGACCTGCATTACCGTGGCTACGATATTCTTGATCTGGCGGAACATTGTGAATTTGAAGAAGTGGCGCACCTGCTGATCCACGGCAAACTGCCAACCCGTGACGAACTCGCCGCCTACAAAACGAAACTGAAAGCCCTGCGTGGTTTACCGGCTAACGTGCGTACCGTGCTGGAAGCCTTACCGGCGGCGTCACACCCGATGGATGTTATGCGCACCGGCGTTTCCGCGCTCGGCTGCACGCTGCCAGAAAAAGAGGGGCACACCGTTTCTGGTGCGCGGGATATTGCCGACAAACTGCTGGCGTCACTTAGTTCGATTCTTCTCTACTGGTATCACTACAGCCACAACGGCGAACGCATCCAGCCGGAAACTGATGACGACTCTATCGGCGGTCACTTCCTGCATCTGCTGCACGGCGAAAAGCCGTCGCAAAGCTGGGAAAAGGCGATGCATATCTCGCTGGTGCTGTACGCCGAACACGAGTTTAACGCTTCCACCTTTACCAGCCGGGTGATTGCGGGCACTGGCTCTGATATGTATTCCGCCATTATTGGCGCTATTGGCGCACTGCGCGGGCCGAAACACGGCGGGGCGAATGAAGTGTCGCTGGAGATCCAGCAACGCTACGAAACGCCGGGCGAAGCCGAAGCCGATATCCGCAAGCGGGTGGAAAACAAAGAAGTGGTCATTGGTTTTGGGCATCCGGTTTATACCATCGCCGACCCGCGTCATCAGGTGATCAAACGTGTGGCGAAGCAGCTCTCGCAGGAAGGCGGCTCGCTGAAGATGTACAACATCGCCGATCGCCTGGAAACGGTGATGTGGGAGAGCAAAAAGATGTTCCCCAATCTCGACTGGTTCTCCGCTGTTTCCTACAACATGATGGGTGTTCCCACCGAGATGTTCACACCACTGTTTGTTATCGCCCGCGTCACTGGCTGGGCGGCGCACATTATCGAACAACGTCAGGACAACAAAATTATCCGTCCTTCCGCCAATTATGTTGGACCGGAAGACCGCCAGTTTGTCGCGCTGGATAAGCGCCAGTAAACCTCTACGAATAACAATAAGGAAACGTACCCAATGTCAGCTCAAATCAACAACATCCGCCCGGAATTTGATCGTGAAATCGTTGATATCGTCGATTACGTGATGAACTACGAAATCAGCTCCAGAGTAGCCTACGACACCGCTCATTACTGCCTGCTTGACACGCTCGGCTGCGGTCTGGAAGCTCTCGAATATCCGGCCTGTAAAAAACTGCTGGGGCCAATTGTCCCCGGCACCGTCGTACCCAACGGCGTGCGCGTTCCCGGAACTCAGTTTCAGCTCGACCCCGTCCAGGCGGCATTTAACATTGGCGCGATGATCCGTTGGCTCGATTTCAACGATACCTGGCTGGCGGCGGAGTGGGGGCATCCTTCCGACAACCTCGGCGGCATTCTGGCAACGGCGGACTGGCTTTCGCGCAACGCGATCGCCAGCGGCAAAGCGCCGTTGACCATGAAACAGGTGCTGACCGGAATGATCAAAGCCCATGAAATTCAGGGCTGCATCGCGCTGGAAAACTCCTTTAACCGCGTTGGTCTCGACCACGTTCTGTTAGTGAAAGTGGCTTCCACCGCCGTGGTCGCCGAAATGCTCGGCCTGACCCGCGAGGAAATTCTCAACGCCGTTTCGCTGGCATGGGTAGACGGACAGTCGCTGCGCACTTATCGTCATGCACCGAACACCGGTACGCGTAAATCCTGGGCGGCGGGCGATGCTACATCCCGCGCGGTACGTCTGGCGCTGATGGCGAAAACGGGCGAAATGGGTTACCCGTCAGCCCTGACCGCGCCGGTGTGGGGTTTCTACGACGTCTCCTTTAAAGGTGAGTCATTCCGCTTCCAGCGTCCGTACGGTTCCTACGTCATGGAAAATGTGCTGTTCAAAATCTCCTTCCCGGCGGAGTTCCACTCCCAGACGGCAGTTGAAGCGGCGATGACGCTCTATGAACAGATGCAGGCAGCAGGCAAAACGGCGGCAGATATCGAAAAAGTGACCATTCGCACCCACGAAGCCTGTATTCGCATCATCGACAAAAAAGGGCCGCTCAATAACCCGGCAGACCGCGACCACTGCATTCAGTACATGGTGGCGATCCCGCTGCTGTTCGGACGCTTAACGGCGGCAGATTACGAGGACAACGTTGCGCAAGATAAACGCATCGACGCCCTGCGCGAGAAGATCAATTGCTTTGAAGATCCGGCGTTTACCGCTGACTACCACGACCCGGAAAAACGCGCCATCGCCAATGCCATAACCCTTGAGTTCACCGACGGCACACGATTTGAAGAAGTGGTGGTGGAGTACCCAATTGGTCATGCTCGCCGCCGTCAGGATGGCATTCCGAAGCTGGTCGATAAATTCAAAATCAATCTCGCGCGCCAGTTCCCGACTCGCCAGCAGCAGCGCATTCTGGAGGTTTCTCTCGACAGAACTCGCCTGGAACAGATGCCGGTCAATGAGTATCTCGACCTGTACGTCATTTAAGTAAACGGCGGTAAGGCGTAAGTTCAACAGGAGAGCATTATGTCTTTTAGCGAATTTTATCAGCGTTCGATTAACGAACCGGAGAAGTTCTGGGCCGAGCAGGCCCGGCGTATTGACTGGCAGACGCCCTTTACGCAAACGCTCGACCACAGCAACCCGCCGTTTGCCCGTTGGTTTTGTGAAGGCCGAACCAACTTGTGTCACAACGCTATCGACCGCTGGCTGGAGAAACAGCCAGAGGCGCTGGCATTGATTGCCGTCTCTTCGGAAACAGAGGAAGAGCGTACCTTTACCTTCCGCCAGTTACATGACGAAGTGAATGCGGTGGCGTCAATGCTGCGCTCACTGGGCGTGCAGCGTGGCGATCGGGTGCTGGTGTATATGCCGATGATTGCCGAAGCGCATATTACCCTGCTGGCCTGCGCGCGCATTGGTGCTATTCACTCGGTGGTGTTTGGGGGATTTGCTTCGCACAGCGTGGCAACGCGAATTGATGACGCTAAACCGGTGCTGATTGTCTCGGCTGATGCCGGGGCGCGCGGCGGTAAAATCATTCCGTATAAAAAATTGCTCGACGATGCGATAAGTCAGGCACAGCATCAGCCGCGTCACGTTTTACTGGTGGATCGCGGGCTGGCGAAAATGGCGCGCGTTAGCGGGCGGGATGTCGATTTCGCGTCGTTGCGCCATCAACACATCGGCGCGCGGGTGCCGGTGGCATGGCTGGAATCCAACGAAACCTCCTGCATTCTCTACACCTCCGGCACGACCGGCAAACCTAAAGGTGTGCAGCGTGATGTCGGCGGATATGCGGTGGCGCTGGCGACCTCGATGGACACCATTTTTGGCGGCAAAGCGGGCGGCGTGTTCTTTTGTGCTTCGGATATCGGCTGGGTGGTAGGGCATTCGTATATCGTTTACGCGCCGCTGCTGGCGGGGATGGCGACTATCGTTTACGAAGGATTGCCGACCTGGCCGGACTGCGGCGTGTGGTGGAAAATTGTCGAGAAATATCAGGTTAGCCGCATGTTCTCAGCGCCGACCGCCATTCGCGTGCTGAAAAAATTCCCTACCGCTGAAATTCGCAAACACGATCTTTCGTCGCTGGAAGTGCTCTATCTGGCTGGAGAACCGCTGGACGAGCCGACCGCCAGTTGGGTGAGCAATACGCTGGATGTGCCGGTCATCGACAACTACTGGCAGACCGAATCCGGCTGGCCGATTATGGCGATTGCTCGCGGTCTGGATGACAGACCGACGCGTCTGGGAAGCCCCGGCGTGCCGATGTATGGCTATAACGTGCAGTTGCTCAATGAAGTCACCGGCGAACCGTGTGGCGTCAATGAGAAAGGGATGCTGGTAGTGGAGGGGCCATTGCCGCCAGGCTGTATTCAAACCATCTGGGGCGACGACGACCGCTTTGTGAAGACGTACTGGTCGCTGTTTTCCCGTCCGGTGTACGCCACTTTTGACTGGGGCATCCGCGATGCTGACGGTTATCACTTTATTCTCGGGCGCACTGACGATGTGATTAACGTTGCCGGACATCGGCTGGGTACGCGTGAGATTGAAGAGAGTATCTCCAGTCATCCGGGCGTTGCCGAAGTGGCGGTGGTTGGGGTGAAAGATGCGCTGAAAGGGCAGGTGGCGGTGGCGTTTGTCATTCCGAAAGAGAGCGACAGTCTGGAAGACCGTGAGGTGGCGCACTCGCAAGAGAAGGCGATTATGGCGCTGGTGGACAGCCAGATTGGCAACTTTGGCCGCCCGGCGCACGTCTGGTTTGTCTCGCAATTGCCAAAAACGCGATCCGGAAAAATGCTGCGCCGCACGATCCAGGCGATTTGCGAAGGACGCGATCCTGGGGATCTGACGACCATTGATGATCCGGCGTCGTTGGATCAGATCCGCCAGGCGATGGAAGAGTAGGTCGGATAAGGCGCTCGCGCCGCATCCGACACCATGCGCAGATGCCTGATGCGACGCTGACGCGTCTTATCATGCCTACCCACTGTTTTTACACAGATAAGTTTCCCCCGCCTTTTTGCACTCATTCATATAAAAAATATATCCCCCTACGAAAACGATTGCTTTTTATCTTCAGATGAATAGAATGCGGCGGATTTTTTGGGTTTCAAACAGCAAAAAGGGGGAATTTCGTGTCGCAAGATAACAACTTTAGCCAGGGGCCAGTCCCGCAGTCGGCGCGGAAAGGGGTATTGGCATTGACGTTCGTCATGCTGGGATTAACCTTCTTTTCCGCCAGTATGTGGACCGGCGGCACTCTCGGAACCGGTCTTAGCTATCATGATTTCTTCCTCGCAGTTCTCATCGGTAATCTTCTCCTCGGTATTTACACTTCATTTCTTGGTTACATTGGCGCAAAAACCGGCCTGACCACCCATCTTCTTGCTCGCTTCTCGTTTGGTGTTAAAGGCTCATGGTTGCCTTCACTGCTGCTGGGCGGCACCCAGGTTGGCTGGTTTGGCGTTGGCGTGGCGATGTTTGCTATTCCGGTGGGCAAGGCAACCGGGCTGGATATTAATTTGTTGATTGCCGTCTCCGGTTTACTGATGACCGTCACCGTCTTCTTTGGCATTTCGGCGCTGACAGTTCTTTCGGTGATTGCGGTTCCGGCTATCGCCTGTCTTGGCGGTTATTCCGTGTGGTTGGCCGTTAACGGCATGGGCGGCCTGGACGCATTAAAAGCGGTCGTTCCCGCACAACCGTTAGATTTCAATGTCGCGCTGGCGCTGGTTGTGGGGTCATTTATCAGTGCGGGCACGCTCACCGCTGACTTTGTCCGGTTTGGTCGTAATGCCAAACTGGCGGTGCTGGTGGCGATGGTGGCCTTTTTCCTCGGCAACTCGTTGATGTTTATTTTCGGTGCAGCGGGCGCGGCGGCACTGGGGATGGCGGATATCTCTGATGTGATGATTGCTCAGGGCCTTCTGCTGCCTGCGATTGTGGTGCTGGGGCTGAATATCTGGACCACCAACGATAACGCGCTCTATGCGTCGGGTTTAGGTTTCGCCAACATTACCGGTATGTCGAGCAAAACCCTTTCGGTGATTAACGGTATTATCGGTACGGTCTGCGCATTATGGCTGTATAACAATTTTGTCGGCTGGTTGACCTTCCTTTCGGCAGCTATTCCTCCGGTGGGCGGCGTGATCATCGCTGATTATCTGATGAACCGTCGCCGCTATGAGCACTTTGCGACCACGCGTATGATGAGTGTCAATTGGGTGGCGATTCTGGCGGTCGCGCTGGGGATTGCCGCAGGCCACTGGTTACCGGGAATTGTTCCGGTCAACGCGGTATTAGGTGGCGCGCTGAGCTATCTGATCCTTAACCCGATTTTGAATCGTAAAACGACAGCAGCAATGACGCATGTGGAGGCTAACAGTGTCGAATAACGCTTTACAAACAATTATTAACGCCCGGTTACCCGGCAAAGAGGGGCTGTGGCAGATTCATCTTCACGACGGAAAAATCAGCGCCATTGATACGCAATCTGGTGTGATGCCCGTAACTGAAAACAGCCTGGATGCCGAACAAGGTTTAGTTTTACCGCCGTTTGTGGAGCCGCATATTCACCTGGACACCACGCAAACCGCCGGACAACCGAACTGGAATCAGTCCGGCACGCTGTTTGAAGGCATTGAACGCTGGGCCGAGCGCAAAGCGTTATTAACCCATGACGATGTGAAACAACGCGCCTGGCAAACGCTGAAATGGCAGATTGCCAACGGCATTCAGCATGTGCGTACCCATGTCGATGTCTCCGACGCAACGCTGACTGCGTTGAAAGCGATGCTGGAAGTGAAACAGGAAGTTGCGCCGTGGATTGATCTGCAAATCGTCGCCTTCCCGCAGGAAGGGATTTTGTCGTATCCCAACGGTGAAGCGTTGCTGGAAGAGGCGTTACGCTTAGGGGCAGACGTTGTTGGGGCGATTCCGCATTTTGAATTTACCCGTGAATATGGCGTGGAGTCGCTGCATAAAACCTTCGCCCTGGCGCAAAAATACGACCGTCTCATCGATGTTCACTGTGACGAGATTGATGATGAGCAATCACGCTTTGTCGAAACCGTTGCTGCCCTGGCGCACCGTGAAGGCATGGGCGCGCGAGTCACCGCCAGCCATACTACGGCAATGCACTCCTATAACGGGGCGTATACTTCGCGCCTGTTTCGTTTGCTGAAAATGTCCGGTATTAACTTTGTCGCCAACCCGTTGGTCAATATTCATCTGCAAGGACGTTTCGATACGTATCCAAAACGTCGCGGCATCACGCGCGTTAAAGAGATGCTGGAGTCCGGCATTAACGTCTGCTTTGGTCACGATGATGTCTTCGATCCGTGGTATCCGCTGGGAACGGCGAATATGCTGCAAGTGCTGCATATGGGGCTGCATGTTTGCCAGCTGATGGGCTACGGGCAGATTAACGACGGCCTGAATTTAATCACCCACCACAGCGCCAGGACGTTGAATTTGCAGGATTACGGCATTGCCGCCGGAAACAGCGCCAACCTGATTATCCTGCCGGCTGAAAATGGGTTTGATGCGTTGCGCCGTCAGGTTCCGGTACGTTATTCGGTACGTGGCGGTAAGGTGATGGCCAGCACACAACCGGCACAAACCACCGTATATCTGGAGCAGCCAGAAGCCATCGATTACAAACGGTAATCGGCTGGGCTACCGCGAGCGTAGTTTATGCCGGATGCGGCGTGAACACCTTATCCGGCCTACGTAGATCACTGAAATTGTAGGCCTGATAAGCGGAGCGCATCAGGTAATTTTGCTTATTTAAACTGAAGACTCAACTTTAAAATCTTTGAAATAATATTGCTTATCCCGGTCGTTTATTTCGCGAATAACCCGACAAGGAACGCCAGCAGCCACGACGTTTGGTGGAATGTCTTTTGTGACGACACTACCCGCGCCAATAACAGAATTATCCCCGATGGTGACGCCTGGATTAATAACCACATGACTTCCGATCCAGACGTTATTGCCAATCGTTATCGGAAAAGAGTACATCTCTCCGTTTTTTCTCAATTCATGGTGTACCGGGTGTCCCGTAACGGAAAGAGTAACGTTGGGTGCAATCAGTACGTTATCACCGATCGTTACCGTGTAGTCGTCGACAATGGTTAAATTGAAATTTGCATAAAAATTGCGGCCTATATGGATGTTGGAACCGTAAGAGAAATAGACGGGGGGGTCTACCCAGGCGTTTTCCCCTACCGTGGCAAACATTTCTTTAATCAGACTTTCCCTTTTTTCAAATTCTGATGGATGCGAGTGATTAAACTCATACATTAACGTTTTTCCACGAAGTCTTTTTTCAGGTAAGCCTTCGCACATATCGGTAAATAGCTTGCCTGCTTTTATTCTTTCTGTCATCGACATGTTCATTGCGATCATTCCGCCCTGATATGTTGGTCGGATAAGGCGCTCGCGCCGCATCCGACATTGATTGCTTAAGCGACTTCATTCACCTGACGACGCAGTAGAGAAAGCGGGCCGGGGCCGCTAAGCGTGAACACGGAAATTAAGGTGAAGCCCAGCGCCACCAGACCCAGCACCAGATAAGCGCCCTGGAAACCGATGCTTTCATACATATTGCCCGCCAGTACAGACATAAAAATCATCGCCAGTTGCTTAAAGAAGCAGAAACAGACCAGATAAATCGTCGCTGAAAAACGCACTTCAAACTGGCTGGTAATATATTTAAAGCAGCCCACCAGCAGGAACGGTACTTCAAACATATGCAGCGTTTTCAGAATAACTACTTCCAGCGCTGAGGTGGCGAACGATGAGCCAATAATACGTACAGATATAATAGTGCCAGCCAGCAGCAGGGCATTTTTCCCACCGATGCGATTAATGATCAGTGGCGCAAAGAACATAATCGAGGCGTTAAGTAATTCGCCCATTGTCGTGACGTAGCCAAATACCCGCGTACCCTGTTCACCGGTAGCAAAGAACGAAGTAAAGAAATTAGCAAACTGTTGGTCAAAAACATCGTAGGTGCAGGAAACGCCAATAACATACAGTGACAAAAACCACAGTTTTGGCTGTCTGAACAGTTCCAGCGCCAGCTTAAGGCTAAATGCCGAATGGTTGGCACCTACCGCATTGGCAACCGTGGCTGAAGAGGGCGCATCCGTTTTGGCGAAAAAGAGTAAAACGGCGAGGATGAGTGCACAGCCAGAACCCAGCCAGAAAACAAACTGATTATTGATGGTGAACATGATGCCGACAATCGAGGCACACAGCGCCCAGCCAACACAGCCAAACATCCGCGCGCGACCAAATTCGAAATTACTGCGACGGCTGACTTTCTCGATAAATGCCTCTACTGCTGGCGCACCGGCGTTAAAACAAAAGCCAAGATAAATACCACCAACAATCGATCCTACTAAAATGTTGTATTGTAACAGTGGTCCGAAGATAAAAATAAAGAACGGCGCAAACATCACTAACATGCCGGTAATAATCCACAGCAGGTATTTGCGCAGCCCGAGTTTGTCAGAAAGCAGACCAAACAGCGGTTGGAATAATAGCGAGAACAGAGAAATAGCGGCAAAAATAATACCCGTATCACTTTTGCTGATATGGTTGATGTCATGTAGCCAAATCGGGAAAAACGGGAAGTAGGCCCCCATGATAAAAAAGTAAAAGAAAAAGAATAAACCGAACATCCAAAAGTTTGTGTTTTTTAAATAGTACATAATGGATTTCCTTACGCGAAATACGGGCAGACATAGCCTGCCCGGTTATTATTATTTTTGACACCAGACCAACTGGTAATGGTAGCGACCGGCGCTCAGCTGGAATTCCGCCGATACTGACGGGCTCCAGGAGTCGTCGCCACCAATCCCCATATGGAAACCGTCGATATTCAGCCATGTGCCTTCTTCCGCGTGCAGCAGATGGCGATGGCTGGTTTCCATCAGTTGTTGTTGGCTGTAGCGGCTGATGTTGAACTGGAAGTCGCCGCGCCACTGGTGTGGGCCATAATTCAATTCGCGCGTCCCGCAGCGCAGACCGTTTTCGCTCGGGAAGACGTACGGGGTATACATGTCTGACAATGGCAGATCCCAGCGGTCAAAACAGGCTGCAGTAAGGCGGTCGGGATAGTTTTCTTGCGGCCCCAGGCCGAGCCAGTTTACCCGCTCTGAGACCTGCGCCAGCTGGCAGGTCAGGCCAATCCGCGCCGGATGCGGTGTATCGCTTGCCACCGCAACATCCACATTGATGACCATCTCACCGTGCCCATCAATCCGGTAGGTTTTCCGGCTGATAAATAAGGTTTTCCCCTGATGCTGCCACGCGTGGGCGGTTGTAATCAGCACCGCGTCGGCAAGTGTATCTGCCGTGCACTGCAACAACGCCGCTTCGGCCTGGTAATGGCCCGCCGCCTTCCAGCGTTCGACCCAGGCGTTAGGGTCAATGCGGGTCGCTTCACTTACGCCAATGTCGTTATCCAGCGGCGCACGGGTGAACTGATCGCGCAGCGGGGTCAGCAGTTGTTTTTCATCGCCAATCCACATCTGTGAAAGAAAGCCTGACTGGCGGTTAAATTGCCAACGCTTATTACCCAGCTCGATGCAAAAATCCGTTCCGCTGGTGGTCAGTTGAGGGATGGCGTGGGACGCGGAGGGGAGTGTCACGCTGAGGTTTTCCGCCAGACGCCATTGCTGCCAGGCGCTGATGTGTCCGGCTTCTGACCATGCGGTCGCGTTTGGTTGCACTACGCGTACCGTTAGCCAGAGTTGTCCGGCGCTCTCCGGCTGCGGCAGTTCAGGCAGTTCAATCAACTGCTTACCTTGCGGGCCAACATCCAGAGGCACTTCACCGCTTGCCAGCGGCTTGCCATCCAGTGCCACCATCCAGTGCAGGAACTCGTTATCGCTATGACGGAACAGGTATTCGCTGGTCACTTCGATGGTTCGCCCGGATAAACGGAACTGGAAATACTGCTGTTGGTGTTTTGCTTCCGTCAGCGCCGGATGCGGCGTGCGGTCGGCAAAGACCAGACCGTTCATACAGAACTGGCGATCGTTCGGCGTATCGCCAAAATCACCGCCGTAAGCCGACCACGGGTTGCCGTTTTCATCATATTTAATCAGCGACTGATCCACCCAGTCCCAGACGAAGCCGCCCTGTAAACGGGGGTACTGACGAAACGCCTGCCAGTATTTAGCGAAGCCGCCAAGACTGTTACCCATCGCGTGGGCATATTCGCAAAGGATCAGCGGGCGCATTTCTCCAGGCAGCGAAAGCCATTTTTTGATGGACCATTTCGGCACCGCCGGGAAGGGCTGGTCTTCATCCACGCGCGCGTACATCGGGCAAATAATATCGGTGGCCGTGGTGTCGGCTCCGCCGCCTTCATACTGTACCGGGCGGGAAGGATCGACAGATTTGATCCAGCGATACAGCGCGTCGTGATTAGCGCCGTGGCCTGATTCATTCCCCAGCGACCAGATGATCACACTCGGGTGATTACGATCGCGCTGCACCATCCGCGTTACGCGTTCGCTCATCGCGGGTAGCCAGCGCGGATCATCGGTCAGACGATTCATTGGCACCATGCCGTGGGTTTCAATATTGGCTTCATCCACCACATACAGGCCGTAGCGGTCGCACAGCGTGTACCACAGCGGATGGTTCGGATAATGCGAACAGCGCACGGCGTTAAAGTTGTTCTGCTTCATCAGCAGGATATCCTGCACCATCGTCTGCTCATCCATGACCTGACCATGCAGAGGATGATGCTCGTGACGGTTAACGCCGCGAATCAGCAACGGCTTGCCGTTCAGCAGCAGCAGACCATTTTCAATCCGCACCTCGCGGAAACCGACGTCGCAGGCTTCTGCTTCAATCAGCGTGCCGTCGGCGGTGTGCAGTTCAACCACTGCACGATAGAGATTCGGGATTTCGGCGCTCCACAGTTCCGGATTTTCAACGTTCAGGCGTAGTGTGACGCGATCGGCATAACCGCCACGCTCATCGATAATTTCACCGCCGAAAGGCGCGGTGCCGCTGGCGACCTGCGTTTCACCCTGCCACAAAGAAACCGTCACCCGCAGTTCATCGCGCAGCTCGCCGTACATCTGAACTTCTGCCTCCAGTACCGCGCGGCTGAAATCATCATTAAAGAGAGTGGTAACTTGGAAATCGCTGATTTGCGTGGTCGGTTTATGCAGCAACGAGACGTCACGGAAAATGCCGCTCATCCGCCACATATCCTGATCTTCCAGATAACTGCCGTCACTCCAGCGCAGCACCATCACCGCGAGGCGGTTTTCTCCGGCGCGTAAAAATGCGCTCAGGTCAAATTCAGACGGCAAACGGCTGTCCTGGCCGTAACCGACCCAGCGCCCGTTGCACCACAGATGAAACGCCGAGTTAACGCCATCAAAAATAATTCGCGTCTGGCCTTCCTGTAGCCAGCTTTCATCAATATTAAATGTGAGCGAGTAACAACCTGTCGGATTCTCCGCGGGAACAAACGGCGGATTGACCGTAATGGGATAGGTCACGTTGGTGTAGATAGGCGCATCGTAACCGTGCATCTGCCAGTTTGAGGGGACGACGACAGTATCGGCGTCAGGAAGATCGCACTCCAGCCAGCTTTCCGGCACCGCTTCTGGTGCCGGAAACCAGGCAAAGCGCCATTCGCCATTCAGGCTGCGCAACTGTTGGGAAGGGCGATCGGTGCGGGCCTCTTCGCTATTACGCCAGCTGGCGAAAGGGGGATGTGCCGCAAGGCGATTAAGTTGGGTAACGCCAGGCTTTTCCCAGTCACGACGTTGTAATACGACGGCCAGAGAATCCGTAATCATAGTCATAGCTGTATCCTGTGTGAAATTGTTATCCGCTCACAATTTCACACAACATACGAGCCGGACACATAGAGTGTAAAGACTGGGGTGCCTAATGAGTGAGCTGACTCACATTAATTGTGTTGCGCTCACTGCCCGCTTTCCAGTCGGGAAACTTGTCGTGCCAGCTGCATTAATGAATCGGCCAACGCGCGGGGAGAGGCGGTTTGCGTATTGGGCGGAAGGGTGGTTTTTCTTTTCACCAGTGAGACGGGCAACAGCTGATTGCCCTTCACCGCCTGGCCCTGAGAGAGTTGCAGCAAGCGGTCCACGCTGGTTTGCCCCAGCAGGCGAAAATCCTGTTTGATGGTGGTTAACGGCGGGATATAACACGAGCTGTCTTCGGTATCGTCGTATCCCACTACCGAGATATCCGCACCAACGCGCAGCCCGGACTCGGTAATGGCGCGCATTGCGCCCAGTGCCATCTGATCGTTGGCAACCAGCATCGCAGTGGGAACGATGCCCTCATTTAGCATTTGCATGGTTTGTTGAAAACCGGACATGGCACTCCAGTCGCCTTCCCGTTCTGTTATCGGCTGAATTTGATTGCGTGTGAGATATTTATGCCAGCCCGCCAGACGCAGACGCGCCGAGACAGAACTTAATGGGCCTGCTAACAGCGCGATTTGCTGGTGACCCAATGCGACCAGGTGCTCCACGCCCAGTCGCGTACCGTCTTCATGGGAGAAAATAATACTGTTGATGGGAGTCTGGTCAGAGACATCAAGAAATAACGCCGGAACATTAGCGCAGGCAGCTTCCACAGCAATGGCATCCTGGTCATCCAGCGGATAGTTAATGATCAGTCCACTGACGCGTTGCGCGAGAAGATTGTGCACCGCCGCTTTACAGGCTTCGACGCCGCTTCGTTCAACCATCGACACCACCACGCTGGCACCCAATTGATCGGCGCGAGATTTAATCGCCGCGACAATTTGCGACGGCGCGTGCAGGGCCAGACTGGAGGTGGCAACGCCAATCAGCAACGACTGTTTGCCCGCCAGTTGTTGTGCCACGCGGTTGGGAATGTAATTCAGCTCCGCCATCGCCGCTTCCACTTTTTCCCGCGTTTTCGCAGAAACGTGGCAGGCCTGGTTCACCACGCGGGAAACGGTCTGATAAGAGACACCGGCATACTCTGCGACATCGTATAGCGTTACTGGTTTCACATTCACCACCCTGAATTGACTCTCTTCCGGGCGCTATCATGCCATACCGCGAAAGGTTTTGCGCCATTCGGCGGGGCTGACGCCGAAGTGAGATTTAAAATGCTGACGCCAGGTCACAGGTGAGAGAAAACCCACGCCAATACACCTACGGCGTTTACAGGTATACTCGCTAAAAATTATTCAGTGGGTTTGGAAACAAAGATGGCAAAACTTACCTTACAAGAGCAGTTGCTCAAAGCGGGACTAGTCACCAGCAAAAAAGCGGCGAAGGTCGAGAGAACAGCGAAAAAATCGCGTGTTCAGGCGCGTGAAGCTCGGGCGGCGGTAGAAGAAAATAAAAAGGCACAGCTTGAGCGTGATAAACAGCTTAGCGAGCAGCAAAAACAAGCGGCGTTGGCGAAAGAATATAAAGCCCAGGTGAAGCAGCTCATTGAAATGAACCGAATTATCATTGCCAATGGCGATATTGGTTTTAACTTCACTGACGGCAATCTGATTAAGAAGATTTTTGTTGATAAGCTCACGCAAACGCAGTTGATTAATGGTCGTCTGGCGATTGCTCGCTTGTTGGTCGATAACAATAGCGAAGGTGAATACGCCATTATTCCCGCCAGCGTTGCCGATAAAATTGCTCAGCGTGATGCCAGCAGTATTGTGTTGCACAGCGCGCTCAGCGCCGAAGAGCAGGATGAAGACGATCCGTATGCCGACTTCAAAGTGCCTGATGATTTGATGTGGTAAACATAGATAAATCGTGTGCAGATGCCTGATGCGACGCTTTGCGAGTCTTATCATGCCTACGGTTTATGGGCGAAGTGTAGGCCGGATAAGGCGTTCACGCCGCATCCGGCAGCCGTGCGCAGATGCCTGATGCGACGCTTTTCGCGTCTTATCAGGCCTACGGCTTACGGGTGAAATGTAGGCCGGATAAGGCGTTTACGCCGCATCCGGCATGCGTGCGCGGATGCTCAACGCATATTCAGTTTATTGGCGTGGTACGCAATATGCTCGCCAATAAAACTGGAGACAAAATAATAGCTGTGATCATAACCCTCGTGATAACGGATTAACGTCTTGATATTCATCTCCTGGCAGATCTTTTCAAGATTTGAAGTCCGCAGTTGTTCTGCGTAAAAATCATCACTCAACCCCTGATCAACCATGATTTCCGCAACGCGTTGACCTTGTGAAATAAGACTCACCGGGTCGTAATCCAACCAGGCATCTTTATTTTCACCAAGATATGCGGCAAAGGCTTGCTGTCCCCACGGTACTTGCGATGGGGAGACAATGGGCGAAAACGCCGAGACGCTGGCATATTCATCTGGGTTACGTAACGCCAGCACCAGCGCGCCCAGCCCGCCCATAGAATGACCTGAGATAGACTTTCTGGCCGTTGCTGGAAAATGATGCATCACTAAATTCGGCAGCTCGTTGCGGATATAGTCATACATTTTGTAATGTTCATTCCACGGCGCTTGCGTCGCGTTCAGGTAAAACCCGGCACCTTGCCCGAGATCGTAACGGTCAGCATCTGCGACATGACTGCCTCGCGGACTGGTGTCCGGCGCAACAACAATAATGTTGTGCTCAGCCGCGTAACGCTGCATCCCCGATTTAGTAATGAAATTCTGCTCGTTGCAGGTCAGGCCTGAAAGCCAGTACAACACCGGCAATTTTTCATTCTCGGCTTTTGGTGGGAGATAGACGCCGACATTCATTTCACATTTCAGTGATTGGGAATAATGCCGATACACATTTTGCCAGCCGCCAAAGCTGGCATGTTTTTCAATGAGTTCCATCAGTCATTATCTCACGGTTAATCCCCCGGACGGCTGCCCGGGGAGAGTATTAAGAACCCCATCTGAACTGGACGGGGTAAACCAGCGGGAAATCAGTAACGAATTACGGTTCGAATGGATTTACCTTCATGCATCAGGTCGAAGGCGTCATTAATTTCATCCAGGCTCATGGTATGCGTGACAAACGGTTCCAGATCGATATCACCTTTCATCGCATCTTCAACCATACCCGGTAACTGGGAACGACCTTTCACGCCGCCAAACGCGGAACCTTTCCATACGCGACCGGTGACCAACTGGAATGGACGGGTGGAGATTTCCTGACCAGATCCTGCGACACCGATGATCACCGATTGACCCCAGCCGCGGTGCGCACTTTCCAGCGCCGCACGCATCACGTTGACGTTACCGATGCATTCAAAGGTATGGTCGATACCCCATTTGTTGATATCCAGCAGGACATCTTTAATCGGTTTGTCGTAGTCATTCGGGTTAATGCAGTCGGTGGCACCGAAGCGACGCGCCAGTTCGAATTTCTTCGGGTTGGTATCGATAGCGATAATCCGTCCCGCTTTCGCCTGACGCGCGCCCTGAACCACTGCCAGACCAATCGCGCCAAGACCAAACACGGCAACAGAATCACCTGGCTGGACTTTAGCTGTGTTGTGTACCGCGCCAATACCGGTGGTCACGCCACAGCCCAGCAGGCAGACGTGTTCATGGTTCGCTTCTGGATTAATTTTGGCCAGAGACACTTCCGCTACCACGGTGTATTCACTGAATGTTGAGCATCCCATGTAGTGATAAAGCGGCTGCCCGTTGTAAGAAAAACGGGTGGTGCCGTCTGGCATCAAGCCTTTGCCCTGCGTTTCGCGAACCGCGACACACAGGTTAGTTTTGCCAGAACGACAGAACTCACACTCGCCGCACTCTGCGGTGTAAAGCGGGATCACATGGTCGCCAGGTTTGACGCTGGTTACCCCTTCACCGACTTCAACTACAACCCCGGCCCCTTCGTGACCGAGAACCACCGGGAAGACACCTTCCGGGTCATCGCCGGAGAGGGTAAATGCGTCGGTATGGCAAACACCGGTATGGGTGACTTTAATCAGCACTTCACCTTTTTTCGGTGGTGCAACGTCAATTTCAACGATTTCCAGCGGTTTACCGGGAGCAAATGCAACGGCAGCACGTGATTTCATCTCTCGCTCTTCCTCAATATGGTAATAGATTCAGCTATTTAAGATAGGCACGAACCAGTTCAATAGTGTCGTCAACGGATTGGCTGACTTCGCGGCTGTAGCAGTCATTTCGGTCAAACGTTTCCCGGATATGGCTTTCAAGCACTTCTGCCATCAGCCCGTTAGCCGCGCCCCGAACGGCAGCGATCTGTTGGAGTATGGCACGGCATTCGGCATCACCCTCCAGCGACCGTTCCAGAGCATCAATCTGCCCCCGAATACGACGAACTCGAGTAAGGACCTTTTTCTTCTCTTCCGGAGTACTGGGCATTTCGCACCTCATCATCTGCATGCAATATACTATAGGGGGGTATGCTATATGTCAATGCATACCCCCCTATAGTATATAACACTGGAGAATAAAATTTATCCGGTGAATGTAGTCGGAAAACAAAGAGGAAAGGGGGGGGGCTAATCTGCAGGGAAGGCCGCCCCGGATAGCGGGCGGCAGAAGGAATCAGAATTTCCAGGTCAGATGGGCTGCAAGTTGCAGACCGTTATAATCATCGGTTGGGGTGTCGTACCACACTTTACCTGCCGTCAACCCGAGATTAAGTTGCTCAGTCAGCGGTTGAATACGTTGCAAACTGATGCTCTTCATGCTGCCGTAGCGTGTTTCTGGCGTCCAGTCGTAGGTGTAAGCACCTGTTCCGCGGCTTAGCCATAGTTGCGTGTAACCAGTGCCGCGCGGGTCATTCAGACGCACGGAAATCATATTGCTGTAACTACCACCTGCATCGCTGGAGTCATAGTGGGTATAGCGATAGCTGGTGATCACCGGGCCAGTATAGAGTGATATGCCGCCTTGCCAGGCATCGACTTCGACATCATCGTAATATTTAGTGTAGCGATAACCGGTCGTGAAAAGCGTTTTTGGCAACAGGGCCAGGCTAATATCCTGACGAAAATCCTGGCAGGCAAAGACCGGCGTATTATCCGCAAAGGCAATACTCGTTCGGGTTGTCAGCCAGTTATTCCATTTGTACCAGACTGCACCCTGGCCGCGAGTGGCATTGAAATGTTCAGTTTCATAATCACGACGCCCCTGGGAAAGATTAAAAAGCAGCGTTGCGTTTTCAACTTTTGCTACCAGTTCAGCATACGCTAAATTACGGTTGCCATGTTCGCCAGAATAATCGGTAAAATCGTAGCCCGCGGTAATGGAAGTTAACCCGGCATAAGCGGGCAATGCACTAAAAAAAAACGGCACTAATAACGTATGCTTTATCATTTTAATCTCCTGTACGGATAAGTTCTTGTCGGAGTGAGTAAGTTCCACTAGGTAAATTACGTTCTACAATCACGCGCGGGCCAAGTTGCGTGTTCGGGGAAATAATTCGCCCAGGCAAAATAATAACTTGTACGCCAAGGCGTGAACGCTGCCCGATATAACAACCTAATTTATCGCATCCGGTAGCGATAATTCCATCTGGAGTTCGAACAGACACGGGCTGTTCATCCAGACGATGATTACTGGTTCGTACTTGTGCGCCCAAATATGCCTGGTTTGCAACTACCGAGTCGGCAATAAAGCATTGCGGACCAATCGTTGCTTCCGCTTCAATAACCGCATTTTTAATTTCGGTGGCAAAACCAATTTTTACGCCATTGCTGATTATTGTGCCAGGACGAATAAACGCATAATTACCTATCAGGCAGTTTGCGCCAATCACTACCGGACCCTGAATAACGGCACCGTGGCAAATACGGGTATTCGCGCCGATAACAACCTCACCGGCACTTTCATCAATAATCACCTGGTCTGCAATCTGAACATTTTTCTCTTTAGCATTAAGCTTCAGATAGTTTTTCAGTTCCTGTGACAGAAGGTTGGGAATAAGCGGTTGACGCTTCCACCAGTGCGGAATAGCGGGTGGGTTTGTCGCGCTGAGGTTCGCGTCCAGTAAAAAAGGCAATAAGTCCATAAATAATCCAGATGGCATAAGCTAATAATACATACACAACGGAAAGCGGTGCTAAAGGCACCAACAACCAGCAACGATGAAACCAGGCGCTAAATGCACCAATAACACAAACTACGCCGACCCAGATAAGCGGGAACATTGCCAACACCACACCATGTGGCCCGGTGGTGATGAATTCATTAAACCAGGTAGTGAGATAAATCCCAACGCCATAAAGCACAACCAACAGCATAGGAAATATACTGAAGATACCGAAGCGGCTAAATAAAAGTCTTTTATGCAGGCGCATACAGACCGCGTAGCCCACAATCCAACGCCGCCAGCGGCGCCACTCCTCACGCGGACTGTTACATTCCTGTGGGTATACGATGCAGCGATTCGCCTGCCGAATACGATAGCCGTTTGCCACCAATGTCCAGGTGAGATCAAGGTCTTCGACTTTAGTACGATCCGAGAAACCGAACTTACGCAATACATCAGTACGGAACATCCCGCAGGCACCGCTGATGATAAACGGTGCGCCGCCCAGAAGCTGCTGTAGCGTGCGCTTCATAACAATCATCGGCAACTTTACGGTGGCGCGGATATGTGGCAGCAGACCTGCCCCTTTTAACGCGGTGGAGGGAATTCCGCCAACGGCATCAGCGCCGCGCTCAATTTCTGCCAGCATATAGCCCATTCCATCATTATCAGGTGGAACGAAAGTATCTGCATCACTTAAAAATACTTGATCACACGTGGCGTATTTTAGTCCATGCATTAGTGCGCCACCTTTACCGGTGTTTTTTTGCGTGACGGCAACAAAGCGGTCGCCCCATTTGCGTTTGACTTCCGCCATGACCGCTTCGGTATTGTCCGTGGATCCGTCGTTAACGCAAATTACCCGGCAAAAATAAGGGTTACGCAGCAGATTATCCAGTGACTGCGCCAGACACGGGCCTTCGTTATAAGCTGGTATAATGGCGTCAATACAGCCTTTCTTTTGACAGGGTTTACGTCTTAGCGTACTTAAAAACCATAGCAACATTGCTATGGTCATGAAGATAAATAACAAAGTTTTCATTTCTATTACTCCGTTACAACACCATCTTATGGACAACAAAACCTTCACACATAGAATGACTAACCTGTTGTCCTCGGAATTTGGCTTGAGCAATTATGTATTCTGGCTGTATGTATCTTCGATGGATCTGGCTTTTATGCTTTTGTAATGCTAATATTTTTTTATTAAAATGGACCTCATCTACAGATTCAAAAACTTGAGGTAAAAATGACAGACATGTACTTGGTGTTTCGTATCCTAGTATTTGAGGAATATAACGACAGGCAACCATTGATGCCTGATAAACAGCAATGTGATCCTGATGCCTGTCAGTATTATTCATGGTGTAAACTCGAGTAATTTCCACATCCTGGGGCGTTTCATTCTCAATTATGTATTCCAGAGATGATATCATCTCTTTTATTTGCAAATATAATCTGGTATCTTCAAAATTTAGAGGGATTAGTTTATTGCATCCTAACATATTTAATGCTTCTTGTGATTCCTTGTGACGATCAATATACTCTGCGCCACAGCAACCAGGTGTCATGACAACAGATATAATATATACTTTTTCATTAGAATAATATGAAAGAGATGCACCACATCCTAATTCTATATCATCAGGATGGGCACCAATTGCTAAAATGCCGGTTCTTTTTCCCGAAGATGTTGTAGAATTCAACATGTAATCTATCCTTTTAGATATGCCATATGAATCCCCATCATAAATTATCACTATCATAAAAATTAATCTTATTAAATATACTTTATATTTACTTTTTCAGAGGCAGAGAAGCATCATTTATGCAACAAGAAGATCTTCATTTCTGTTAAAAAAACAGAGTTTATATGCTATTACGGATTTCAGTCGTAGCAAGTTGAACTGTGATCGCATTAAGACTAATCTTCTGGCTTGTAAAGGCCTTAGTTCCGTCATGACTCTCCCATCAGGCCATAGTTGAGCAAAATCCTGAAAGAATTATCACCTATTGTATCTTCAGATACGGGAGTTTTTGTCCAGTATTGTTGGAATAATCATGTGCCTATATTGTTCTTGTAGTTGGAACGTCTTATAAATAAAACGAAAAGGCAGTAAGTTTGTTGTATTTATTGATATTTTTCATTCAGTTAGTTGGCAATAATCAGTTATGGTTGTATTCAAAAGTACAGCTAGAACGAAATTAAAATAACGGGAGCATCGTACATGACTTGATATTTCAGAGGGCTAAGTATTAATATATTACTACGATCTGTCATCATTGACTATCAATATATTAGTTAGTTAAATATCTCTTTGTGTCATTCTGGCTAGTATATACTCATTATCATGAATGCTGCCATGCATAGCTAGGTCATCACCAATTAATGATATTCTCTGGATAATGATTCAAGAGTTTAAGTTCATTGTATATATAAGTTTGTATTCAAAGGTAATAAATTCCTTGTTTATTATTTCTCATGAAAATAGTTAAGAAGGAGTGAAGAGTCTGTTTTTTTGGTAGGAGAGTCTTTATTTATGTGTTTGCTATTAATGAATTTTTGTTAAGGTAGCCTCATTTGTCATAATTTTGCTAATATATGTATCGTCATATGTCGTGTTTTACTAAAAACTTAACTATCATGAACTCGTGATAGTAACAATATACCCTTAAGGTAGAACTTTTTCTTGATGAGAAGGTTTAAGTTTGTAGTTCAGAATATTACTGCCAAGATAGTTTATACTAGGATATGTATGGGAACCATACAGAAGATAAGAACAGATGTTAATGTATTACATGCGGCCATTCACCGTATTGAGTGGTTGTTTGAGACATTTTCATCTGTTTGTTTGTCTTTTTCTGGAGGAAAAGACTCTACTGTGCTGCTCCATCTTACGGCCGATGTGGCTCGCAGGAAGAAACGTCGTTTCTCTGTATTATTCATTGACTGGGAAGCTCAGTACCAGTGCACAATTGCACACATTCTGAAGATGAGGGAGATGTATCGGGATGTGACGGAGACTTTTTACTGGGTGGCACTCCCCCTGACTACGGTAAACGGTGTCTCTCAGTTTCAGCCGGAATGGATATGCTGGGAACCAGGTGTGGAGTGGGTTCGTCAGCCACCAGATGACGCTATTACAGATATGTCGTATTTCCCATTTTATCGGTATGCCATGACGTTTGAAGAATTTGTTCCGGCATTTTCTTCCTGGTTTGCCGGTAACCGGTGTGGAGTGGCAATACTGACTGGTGTTCGTGCTGATGAATCGCTCAATCGCTTTATGGGACTGGTGTCTCAGCGCAAACTGAGATATGCAGATGATAAACCCTGGACCACAGCGTCACCTGAAGGGTTTTATTACACCTTGTATCCGTTGTATGACTGGAAAGCCCGTGATATATGGATATATAACGCCAGAACCCGAGCTATCTACAATCCCCTGTATGACCTGATGTACCGTGCCGGCGTGCCGTTACGCAACATGCGGGTCTGTGAGCCTTTTGGCCCGGAACAGCGTAAGGGACTGTGGCTTTACCATGTTCTGGAGCCGGATACCTGGGCCAGGATGTGTGAGCGGGTATCAGGGGCTGCCAGCGGGGCACTTTATGCCAATGAAAGCGGTGCTTATTTTGCCCTGCGCAAGCGCATATCAAAACCAGCCCATCATACCTGGCGCAGCTACGCGATGTTTCTGCTGGATGTGATGCCGGAAAGAACAGCAGAACATTACCGCAACAAGATAGCTGTCTATCTGCGCTGGTATCAGACGCGGGGCTTCCCGGATGACATTCCCGATGAACAGGAGAATGACCTGGGCTGCCGGGATATCCCGTCCTGGCGACGTATCTGTAAGACTCTTATAAAGAATGATTTCTGGTGCCGGACGCTGTCCTTCAGCCCGAACAAACCCCGGCACTATGAACGTTACCTGCAGCGTATGAAGGAAAGGAGGAATGAATGGGGGATTCTGTGACACCTGAAGTGGAGGTACTGAGTGACATGATTCGTCAGTACTTCAGCCAGGAACGATCAGAAAAAGAGACTATACAGGCTCTGAATCATCTGCGCAGGGTACTTCATGAAGTCAGCCCTTTTGCACAGGAGCCTGTGGACTGTGTGCTGTGGGTGAAAGCAGATGAGGTGGTGGCCAACGATTATAACCCCAATGTCATGGCGCCGGGTGAGAAGAAACTGCTGAAGCAGTCACTGGAGAAAGATGGTTTCACCCAACCCGTGGTGGTGTCGGCGGAGAAGAACCCCTATCTGGTGGTGGATGGTTTTCATCGTCAGTTACTGGGCAGGGAAGCAGGTACAGGAAAACGCCTGAAAGGCTGGTTGCCAGTGGCCTGTATTAATCCGGAAAGAAAGGGACAGGCCACACGTATGGCGGCCACCATACGGCATAACCGGGCCAGGGGTAAACACCAGATAACCTCAATGTCTGATATTGTCAGGGACCTGTCACGCCTGGGCTGGACGGATGAACGCATTGGTACAGAGCCTGGGGATGGACCAGGATGAAGTGCTGAGGCTGAAACAGATTAGCGGACTGACGGAGTTGTTTCAGGAAGAGGATTTCAGCCCGGCATGGACGGTTCGCTGAGACCGTCATATATGAGTATTATTTCAGTGAGTTGATGTTTTGAGCAGGAAAAATAGTACCCCGGAAGTCGTGGAAGACATGGTTGCACAGAAGCTGGAGGCGGCGGGTTGCTGGCGCAGAGCTTCTGCCCGCTGGCTTTTTGTTATGGGAAATGTTGAATGTACAGAAGCACAACGGGAGTGGTTGTTGTTGCGCCGGAATTATTGTCTGGCGCAGATATCGTCCCCGCCGCTACCTGAAAAGCTGGATATCAGCGAAGTGGCGAAAGCTGCAGATGCCACGCTGAGGCGAATGGGGATTGCCAGCCCGTCCGGGGAGATATTCAGAAAAGGTACACCGGTCTGTTGATATTCAGGTAACAGGTATTAATGATGAAGAAAGATATGGCGGACAGTGTGTCAATGACATGGCAACTTTTATGCGATGAACATGGTTTTACCCGGGAGCACTACAATCAGCTGAAGAAGTTCAGCCCGGAGACATTACGTGAAATTATTGCTGAAATAGCCAGCTGTCATCCATCAACCAGTGTATTGCTCAGGAATAAGTGGCTGACACCGCCGGAGGATATTCTGGAGCAGATTACCCGTGAATACGAACGAAGAATACAAAACTGTCCATCGTTCAGGAGCGAGAAGGAAGCGGAATCCTGGTTAAATGAACTGTCTTTTGCTGTGATTGCTCCGCTATACCGTGTTGTCCCCGAACAAACAGAACAGGTTGAGTCCTTTGTTCTGCAGCTTATTGCCGAGCAGGAGCGGGTTTGGGAGCTTATTTTAACCAATGATGGTTATTCATGGCATTGCGCACTTTATGATATATTATTTCATCTGGTTTTACGAAATATGGAAGACCAGCCTGAACATCAGAGACAGCGAATAACAAAAATACTTAATGAGTCCGATACAAGACGGGTGGCAGAAGAGATTAAATTCCGGATTCAATATCTTCAGGATGAAGAACAAAAGAGAGTTTTAAGTGATCTGGTAAATGTCCTGATTTCAAAAAGATAAAACATGCCGGAGTAATTTTTCTATATGTTAATAAAACAGGTGCGTATTACCATGAAGAAGATCGGTGAGTAACCGTTATTGGATGATCTCCTTCCATAAAAATACGCGCAATCTAACGGTTCGCTCTGTGCCAAAAAAAGATATTGCTCACAATATCAAGTTAATCATTCGGCCGTTGAACATTTCCATTGAAAAATTTCTCAGTATAGAATATACCAATGTTGAGGGCATTCCTCTTACATCTCGAAGGATAACTATCATGGGTCTTAAACCAGGTCCAAAACCAATTGCTAAGTCGGTAGGAAAACCGGATCAACGCCGACGCGATAATAAAGATACTCCTGGCAATACTCCGGGACTAAAGCCAAGTAAGTCCACAGGTAAGTAAAAAAATAAGGGTATAAACAAGCATTTATACACTGACTATATATCCAGTCCACTGAAGGTGTTTCAGCAACCAGATGCTCGTTCTTTCTATATCATACGCCTTTGCCCCGTACCCTTTCGCAAGCAAAGACTCTGGTAAATACTCGTCATATTTATCCAGATCCTTATCAGGAACAACTGCAGCAAGCTCAAATTCTGAAGGTGCAAAATGGCATCTGAATCGATCACGACCTGGCATGAGCGAGAGAAGAGGCCAGTGATACAAGGCGTCGTGTACTACGCGGATCATCGAGACGGGCATGTCCAAACTGCTCGTTAGCCCATGAATAACAATCAGAAAGTACCATAACAGAGTCGAATAAAATGAAATATAAGAGAAGATCAACGGGTGAAGAAAAAGTTCAAAAAATGGCTACCGGGGAGGAAGGAAAGTACCGGATGGAAAGAGCCCCCCCTAAAGCAGACTGACAGACATCACAAATCCCCGGGTGGGGACTTGTGTATAAGAGACAGGTCTTACAGGGGGAGCGTCCGTCTTTTTATCAACATCAGGCAATGACATAACATTATGAACAAGCGCACAAGTCTGATGGTTAAATTTTATAATGCTCCTTACTAAGACCGTATTTTTTCATTCTGAGATAGAGTTTTTTCCGTGGGATTTGTAAATATTCAGCAACCTCATTGATACGCCCCTGATGGATATTAAGCGCCTCTGTGATTATCTGTCGCTCAGCGTCCTCCACTCGTCTGTCAAGCGGTGTCGGGGTTCCGACGTGCATCAACGGATTTGCTGTTTCTGCCAGCGGTAATACTCCTACAGTAAATAGTTCTGCTGCATTGGCCAGCTCTCGCACATTATTTGGCCACATGCGGCGCATCATCTCTTTGAGCATCTCTTTTCCCACTTCCGGAACAGGATGGTTAAGCCGTTGACATGCTTTACAAAGGTAATGGCGAAACAGTGGTTCAATATCGTCGGGGCGTTGAGTTAATGGCAGGCAAGCGATTTGTGTCATTGCAAAGCAGTAATAGAGCTCCGCGATGATATGGTTGCTGGCGGCCAGCTCGACCAGCGAGGTGTCTCCAATACCAATCAGGCGAAAAGGTCTGTGTTCCTGGCTTTGTAACTGAACCAGATGGTACTGCTGTTCACGCGTCAGGTGTTCAGGATGGCTGAGCACTAATGTTCCCCCCTGAGCCAGCGCAATGAAATCATTAAGCTGTGGTGCATTGTCTGGTGTCAGCTCGCGGTAGACAAATTCGCCTTGTGCATTACGTCCAAATTGGTGCAGATAACGTGCACCGGTCATCCGTCCTGTGCCAGGGGCACCGTAGAGCCAGACGGCAATATCTGTCTCAGACAACTGCTGTAAACGTCGCCGATACTGATTTATCCATTCACTTCTCCCTATCAACTCCACCTGCAATGTCTGTTGGCAATACTGACGACGCGCAATGATTGATTGACGCTGGCGTAGTGCCTCTTCAACCAGAGAAAGCAATTTGCCGGGATCGACCGGTTTTTGCAAAAAATCCCACGCGCCTTTTTTCACCGCATCAACTGCCATTGGCACATCGCCGTGCCCGGTGATAAGCAGAATGGGGAGCTGTTGATCATCCTGGTGGAATAACATCATCAAATCGATACCAGAGCAGCCAGGCATACACACATCACTTAGCACAATGCCTGGCCAGTCTGGTTGTATCCACGCCTGCGCCTCAAAAGGATTGTTACAGGCAAAAACACGATAGCCCGACTGTTCAAGTAACTGTGTGTAGGCGTCCAGCACGTCAGCATCATCATCAATCAGCAGAATCGAATATTCACTACTTAGCATCTTCCACATCCGTTAGTCTGAATTGCAGTACCACACAGGCATTCCTGGTCATCGTTGATGCCAGCCGCAATTCCCCTTTCATTTGCTCCATCAACGACACACAAATTGAAAGACCAATACCCAGTCCTACTTCTTTACTGGTGGTAAACGGCTTCAATAACGAAGGCAACAATGCCTCAGGCCAGCCCGGGCCATTATCGCCAATGAATACGTTCAGCGTTTTACCCTGCATTTGCCAGTTAACGGTAATGACAGCGCCTTGCCCACAAACATCAAGCGCATTCGCCAGTACGTTAACCAGTACCTGCTGGGTTCTGACCTCATCACCTGAAACTGTGGCTGTACCTTGCGGCAGAACAAGCGTAGCTTGCAGAGAGCGATGACGCATGGCCAGAAGTTCCCAGGCCGCACTGAACATCTGTGCTAAATCAACGGCATGGAGTGATGTTTCCAGTTCGGCGCGCCGGGTAAACTGCCGTAGTGAACGGATAATGGCGTCAATACGACTAATCACCCCTTCGGCTTTACCAAGCATCATGCTGGCCTGTTCTTTCTGGGTCTGTTCAATGGCCCTGCGGGCTGTAAACAGATACATTGACAGCGCATTTAGCGGCTGATTGATCTCGTGGGCCAGCGTGGTCATCGTTTGCCCGACTACCGCCAACTTTGCTGTCTGAATCAGTTCGTCCTGGGTGGCACGCAGATCGGCTTCTATCACCTTACGATCGGTAATTTCTTGTTCAAGTTGCTGTTTTTGCACATTGAGTTGGCCGAGAGTATGGCGTAATAATCCTGCAATTCTCCCCAGTTCATCATTCCCATAAACTGGAATAGTCGTTTCCGTGCCTCCCAGACCAATTTGCACAACGGCCTGATTCAGTAGGGTAAAGCGTTTCACCAACCGTGAGCGGATAAAATAATGGTTGAATACCCATGCAAGCAGTAACGCCAGTGCTGTCGCCACCAGGATCAGCCCACCGCTAACGTGAACAATTTGTTCCATTCGTTGATTAAACATCTGCATTTGTTGATGAGTACTGCCAAGCTGCGCTTCCAGTAACGTTCTGAAGCGACCCTGTGTCGCTTCCCTGGTGCGACTGGCATCCTCTAAGGCTTTTTGGGCGGCGACATATTCACGCATCGTATCCGGCATTTTGTTTTTTACGATTCCCATATCCAGCAATTCATCGATGGTCTGCCTCAGGGTAATGGTGCCAGGCCAGTCATCCAGCATACGTATATTTTCATCTGCCGTTTTTTTCAGATTTTCAAAATAACGGAGATGAGTTTCCACCTGTATGTCGTCATCACGTCCTGATTTGAGCTCATTGAGTCTGTCACGCAGATCGTCAACAATCTGATTTTCAATGCGTGCCAGGGTATAAACCTGCTGCTGTTCATTTTGCACTTCACGAGATCGCTTCAGGTATTGCGCCGTATCGCCCTGTCGGGAGGCGATTTGATCCAGCAGCGTTCCCTGCTGCCAGGTGAAATCCTGCACTAAAGAATTAAGCTCGGTAGTAAAATCATCGTGTAACCAGTCAATCCGCGCTGATAGCTCACTCACCTTTTCCCGTAGTAAAAACATGTTGTAAAGCGCACGATCCAACTCGGATAACAGTGATCGACTGTCCTGCAAAATGACCGTCAGTTGTTGGCGTTCCCGGGATGACAGTCCCCTACTAAGCCGTTCTATGGTGTCGAGATGCTGAATAATCTGGGTACGAAGTTGCAATCGCACCGTGGTGTTGGGAGCCTGCAAAAATTCATTTAGCTGGTCTACCACCAGATTCAGGTTCCCTTCAATAAGGAAAGCAGAGTGAATACGGGGAAAATACTTATCCAGCGAGTAACGAATTTGTGAGCTTTGTTCATGCCATGAATACAGACTGACACTACTGACAATCAGGGTCAGAAGTGCCCCCATCAGAAATGCGCAACGTAAGCTGGTACTGATACTGACCTGTCTTAAACGCTGCCACAGCGTTATGTTTTTCATTTCAGCTCTTCCAGTTTTTTTATCGCCAGGCGCTGGTTATTCAGAAACCAGAGTTGCCATTCCATCATTTGCTGCTCGGCAAAGCTTTTGTTATCGAACTGTGCCAGCCAGACGGGATCTTCACTACTGGCCGCTGCAACTGGCATTTGTGTTAACAGTGCACGTATTTCTGGTAATGGTTTCTTCAGGCGTGCCTCGGTACTGTGCAGTGCTCGCCAGGCATCTTTTAGCTGTGCGAACCGAAAGCTAATTGCCGTATCAAACAAGCGCTGCACCAGACGCTGACGTTTCAGGATAAGGTGATAATTCAGCGGGGGTTGATTCATCAGGAGCTGTTGTTGCGTTGCCCGCGGATTGTCTGCGGCAAGTGGTGTCACCGGATATTTTCCTGTATTGGCATCGGCCAGAATACGCTGTCCTTTCGGACTTAACAGGTAGTGAATAAAGCGACGGGCTGCATCGGCGTGTGGGCTTTTCCTGAGAATTGCAACGTAGGTGGGGGATACCGCAGACCGGGGGAAATAGGTAAAAGAGATATGGGGGTCATTTAACAGTAAATTAGCATAGTTATCGATAACGGGGCCGGCAACGCCGAGTCCGCTTTTTATTTTATCGGCTACGCCAAAACTGCGGGAGGAGATTGTCACCAGGTTTCCTGCACTTGTCAGCAACGTTCCCCATCCTTTCACCCAGCCTTTTTGCTGTAGTAATGACTCAACCATTAAATGGTTAGTATCTGAACGCGACGGACTACTCATCAATAAAGCGTCCTGATAGATCGGCAAAGCAAGATCGTCCCAGTCAGCAGGGGCAGGAAGGTGTTTTACAGAAAGCGCAGGACGATTAATAAGCAGACCAAAACCTGATATTGCTACTGCAACGGAGGTTGCACGGATCGACTCCGGCACCAGGTTTTGGCTTTCTGCGGGTGCATCATCAAACGGGGCCAGTTTCTGGTGCTCCTGAAGGTGCTGGAGCAGCATTGGTGATGAAGTCAGGATCAGATCGACGTTTTCTACGTTGGCCGTATCAAGCAACTGTTCCAGTGAGGCACTGGTGCGGTTAAGCGTACGGATCATTACCGACTCAGGCTCTGTTTGCCAGCGCTGTATTATCCACGCGATAGCTCCGGGTGAGAATGTGGTGGCCATCACCAGTTCATTTCGTTGAGCCCTGACGGCCCCGACATCCATCAACAACAGTAAAAGAATCATGGTTTTGATGCCGATTTCGCACCAACTAAAGAATCGGTTTGTGATCCAGGTCATAAATATTAATACACCGCAAAAATCGCATTGAGACAAAAATTACCCGTTTCAGACACTTCGTCTGATAACACGTCTGTTCAAAGAGACCGTTAATATATTAATCAGAGATTACCCGATAATCAGCATGAGATTTGTTAATATCCGCACATGCTAACAACAAACCAGATAAAGCATAAATCTGCCCTGTCTATGCATCAATAAAATGGGTCAAAAACAGGCTTTGATTTTATTATTTTGTGTCAATTGTGACACATTTTTTCAGTTTGATATTTCATCTCAATTATATAACTCTCATTGTCAGAATACTCCTGATGTTCATATCAATATAAAATACAGGTGAAGACATGTTATCAATATTTAAAACGGGGCAAGCGGCGGATAGTGTTCCGGCGGAGAAAATTCAGGTGACATATCGTCGCTATCGTATGCAGGCGTTACTTAGCGTATTTCTGGGGTATCTTGCATACTATATCGTGCGTAATAATTTTACCTTATCAACGCCTTATCTTAAAGAGCAATTAGATCTCAGCGCCACACAAATTGGCGTACTGAGTAGCTGTATGCTTATCGCCTATGGTATCAGCAAAGGAGTGATGAGTAGCCTTGCCGATAAAGCCAGTCCGAAAGTCTTTATGGCGTGTGGGCTGGTGTTATGTGCCATCGTTAACGTTGGCCTGGGATTCAGCACCGCATTCTGGATTTTTGCGGCATTGGTTATTCTGAATGGTCTTTTCCAGGGAATGGGCGTTGGTCCTTCTTTCATCACTATTGCTAACTGGTTCCCTCGCCGGGAGCGTGGTCGGGTTGGTGCTTTCTGGAATATCTCTCATAACATCGGTGGTGGTATTGTTGCACCGATTGTTGGTGCCGCTTTTGCCCTACTCGGCAGCGAGCACTGGCAAAGTGCGAGTTATATCGTTCCGGCCTGCGTGGCCATCGTTTTTGCGGTAATTGTGCTGATTCTCGGTAAAGGTTCCCCACATCAGGAAGGTCTACCCTCTCTGGAAGAGATGATGCCGGAAGAAAAAGTCGTCCTGAATACCCGACAGACGGTAAAAGCACCAGAAAACATGAGCGCCTTTCAGATTTTCTGCACTTATGTATTACGCAATAAAAATGCCTGGTATGTCTCACTGGTTGACGTATTTGTATACATGGTGCGCTTCGGGATGATTAGCTGGTTGCCTATTTATCTGCTGACGGTGAAACATTTTTCAAAAGAACAAATGAGCGTCGCATTTTTATTTTTTGAATGGGCCGCGATCCCTTCCACGCTACTTGCCGGTTGGTTGTCAGACAAACTGTTTAAAGGGCGTCGTATGCCATTGGCGATGATTTGTATGGCGCTGATTTTCATTTGCCTGATTGGCTACTGGAAAAGTGAATCGTTGTTTATGGTGACAATTTTTGCTGCCATTGTTGGTTGTCTGATTTACGTTCCACAATTTCTGGCTTCCGTTCAGACTATGGAGATCGTGCCCAGCTTTGCTGTTGGCTCCGCGGTAGGTTTACGTGGTTTTATGAGCTATATCTTCGGTGCATCTCTGGGCACCAGCCTGTTTGGTATTATGGTCGATCATATTGGCTGGCATGGCGGATTTTATCTTCTTGGCTGCGGTATTATTTGTTGCATCATTTTTTGCTGGTTATCACATCGTGGTGCAATTGAACTTGAACGTCACAGAGCCGCATATATAAAAGAGCACTAATTACCTTCCCCAGGGTCGTTTCCCTGGGGAGTGGAGCATATTATGATTTATAAGATATCTGGCAATCAGAGATTAATATGGAAATTTTATAAAACTGATGACAATAAATGGAGATGGTATTGTCATGAGAAAAATGGATATCTTTTGTCTCAATCAGATAACGCATATAATTCGCAATTGTTATGCATTGAAAATGCTAAAAAACAGGGGTACTCAGACGAATCAGTCTTGCCACTTTTTCTACATATTTCCTACATTCAGGAAAAAGGCTGGAAATGGTATCAATGTTATGGCTGTGGATATATCGTAAAACAAGCATCTGTTTTCTTTCCGACATACCAAGCATGTATCATTGATGCTGAACAAGAATGTATTGGTATACTAGTTCAACTGTCTGAAAAAACTTGAGCCACCCCTTGAAATGCCAGACAGTGGATGTATCTTAAGTTAACGTTACCCGCTGACGTCGATATTCTCGCGGAGAGCGATAACCCAACGCACTGTGCGGATGGTTTTCATTGTAATGCTCGATCGCTACTGCAAGGTTATGCACTGCCGTTCTTACATTCGGTTTCGGCATGAACGCGATGTAGTCTTCCTTCATCGTTTTCACGAACCGTCTGCCATTCCATTACTCTGAGGACTGCTGACTGCCGTCGTGCAGGGCTCCAGATTCAGCTCTCTGGCGAACTGCCGTGTTTCATGCGCTCTGTACGCTGAACCGTTATCTGTCAGCCACTGGATGGGCTCTTCCGGCACTTTATCGCCAAAGCCTTTTTCTATCGCTCCTGACATCACATCCTGTACTGTCGCTTTATCGTAACCTCCCGTACTGGCTGCCCAGTCGATGGCTTCACGATCACAACAGTCCAGGGCGAACGTAACCCGGACTTTTTCGCCATCATCACAACCGAACTCGAAGCCATCAGAACACCAACGCTGGTCGCTTTCCTTCACCGATATTCGGCCTTTATGTTCCCGCTGCAGCCGTGATGGTTTGTCATGTAACAACAACAGGCTGTTTTCGCTCATTATTCGGTAAACGCGCTTTGCATTCACGAACGGCAAGCCTTCATTTCGGGACTGCCGTCTGAGTATCGCCCAGACACGGCGATACCCATATGCTGGCATATCGCCAATGATATCCAGGATGCGCGATAAGACTTCTGCATCCGCAGCCTCATCGCGTCTCTGACGCCGTTTATCTGGCTTGTTATCAGATGCCTTCATCCGTAATGTTAGCTGCGCACGCGACACGCCCAGAACACGGCTTACCGGAGCTATTCCTTGTCCGAAGGTAACAAGGGCACATGCGCTATCCATTTTCGCGATTGTGCGTACTCCACCGCTTCTTTGAGGATCTCAACTTCCATTGTTTTCTTGCCCAGTAAACGCTGAAGCTGATTAATCTGCTTTATCGCAGCGGCCAGTTCAGAAGCAGGAACAACGTCTTCACCGGCAGCAACAGCAGTGAGGCTTCCTTCCAGGTATTGTTTTTTCCACTTAAACAACAGGCTGGGCTGAATGCCATGCAAACGTGCCACGTGGGACACAGTCATGCCAGGCTCCATAGTCTGTTGAATAATTGCGATTTTTTTTCTGAGGTGTTTTACGTTTACGCACCTCTTTTCCTAACAAAACGCCAGCAATCTCAAAATTAGAACTAGTGTTAGACATATATCCAAGCCTACCTCTTATTTTAAGATACATCTACTGTCTGGTATTTCAGGGGGCCAGTCTAGTATTTCACTGTGTTGTATTGAATCTGTATTTTCTTCGCACCTCGTTTATCTCATCTCTATAGACAATGCCATCAGATAACTCATACCCTTCAGCACAACGCTGTGTGTCGTTAATAATCCGTCGTATCCATTCTGTTACAGCATGCCTGATAAATACCATCTGTAAGTTATTACCGTTTTAGATCTGATTATGAGCGAAAGCATTAATTCGCTCACAGAGCTTAAAACATCATTAACTTTCAGGAGTCATCAACATGCCTAAATCTTACACACCAAACTGGTTTTTTACCGCTTTACTTGACAATCACATCAATCAAATGATGGCACGCTATTCCTGCCTGCGGGCCTTACGCATGGATTTCTTCTACAGGAAAGATACGCCTGATTTCTTACAACCTGATCATCGCTGGCTTGAATTGCAGTTGCGTATGCTGCTGGAGCAGGTAGAACAATTTGAAAATATCGTTGGTTTCTTCTGGGTGATTGAATGGACGGCTGATCATGGTTTTCATGCGCATGTCGTTTTCTGGATCGATCGTCAGAGGGTTAAAAAAATATATATCCCTTTGCGGAGCGGATAGCGGAATGCTGGCAGGCAATTACGTATAACTGTGGTTCGGCGCACCGCTGTACATATCAGCCGCATTATGCATACAACATCAACATTCCTGTGCGCCACAACGATCCTGAAAGCATCGATAATATTCGCGGTGCCCTGCATTATCTGGCGAAAGAAGAACAAAAAGACGGGCTGTGTGCCTACGGCTGCAATGAAGTTCCTGAACGTCCTGCTGCAGGGCGTCCTCGTAAGCCTCACTTCTGAAGCTTAAGGCCTGAGCCTCCGCTCCTGGAAACACTCCGTCGGTAAAAACTTACCGCATTGATTAATGATGTGAACTGAAGTCAACGGAGATCATTCATCCTGAACCTGAATCCGGTGTTCTGTTCCTTGCCGGTTACCGGATCTTCCCGTTCTGCTTCAGTTCTTCACTTATTCCATCAATCTCATCCGCAAGCCATAACACGTCAGCTCATTCACGGGCAGGACGCACTGTGGGCTGCGCATAACGGAACATATCTTATGAATGCTATTCCTTATTTCGACTATAGCCTGGCACCCTTCTGGCCGTCTTATCAGAACAAAATCATCGGTATCCTTGAGCGTGCGCTGCGTGAGCAGTCCGGCTCCCGGATACGACGGATCCTGCTTCGTCTGCCATGTGAATATGACCGTACCTTCAGCAGCAGAAAGATCTGGTTCGGTATGGACTTTATCGAAACCGTCAGTGCGCTGATGAATGTAACCTCCGGACGTGATCTCTGCTGGCTCCTGACTCGTCATCCTGAAAAGCCGGAATACCACGTGGTGCTGTGCGTCAGACAGGAGTATTTCGATGGCTCTGAACTGGATCGGCTGATTCTTGATGCCTGGAGCAACGTACTGGGCTTCATGTCACCGGGTGAAGCGGCACCGTACCAGAAGCAGATCACCCGGGATGTGGTGCTGGACAGTCGTTCACCGGACTGCGAAGAGATATTTCAAGCGCTGATCTGGGCGTTCAGTGATTTCGCCCGCGATCGTCGTGGTGTACGCGATCCGGAAGCCCGTTACCTTGCCGGTAATCCCTGGTATCCGGTAGCAGGCCAGCTCTGAAAACTCCGTTCAGTAGATTCACCCGCATTTGCCCAACCTTCATAAATCTCACAGAGGACATTCTGACCATGTTGACCACAACAAGCCACGACAGCGTATTGCTGCGTGCCGACGATCCCCTGATCGACATGAACTACATCACCAGTTTCACTGGCATGACAGATAAATGGTTTTACAAGCTGATCAGTGAAGGTCATTTCCCTAAACCCATCAAACTGGGGCGCAGCAGCCGCTGGTACAAAAGTGAGGTGGAGCAGTGGATGCAGCAACGAATCGAGGAATCCCGGGGGGCAGCAGCATGAAACGTGTTGTAATGCCAGTACGCTGGCAATGTGCAAAATGCCAGCGCTGGTATTGTGGAACCCGGCCCTGCCCCTGGTGCTGGCGACATTTACGTTCATCTTCTTGCAGACATTCTCCAGTCAGCCTGCAGGTTATAGCTATTCCTGACTGATTCGTCATTCTATTCTTATTGATTATAACTGGCATTACACCGGTGCCGGAGTGTTTTTCTGTAAGTCTGCGCCGGTTCAGTAAATTAGAAAAGAAACATCTGTCAACGCCAAGATTGTTAGTCGTTACGCCTTATATCACTGGCGCTGACATTTATCTGTTTCAGTGAAGCATGCCCACAGATTGAGTTATTAAGTTGTGGAAGAACAGTTCTGCCCCGCCTGCTTCTCTCCTTTCAGAAGCCAGTATGTTGCCATGCCTCGCCTTAATGGAGAGCGCTGAACCACACCTTCTTTTTCCAGTAATAACAGGTAATAGCGTGCCTGATAATCCGTTACCGCCAGCGCCTCCGCAATTTCTGCGGTTTTCCCTCCATTATGCCTGTTCAGAAATTCCAGTATTTCATTCTTCATATATTCACTCATCTCACTGTAACAAAGTTTCTTCGAATAATAAAAATCATGCTTTCTGTTATCAACGGAAAGGTATTTTTATTCTCTGTGTTTGCTTTATTTGTGCAATTTAGTGAATTTGCTTTTTGTTGGCTTTATTTGATGTGTATCACATTTTGTGTGTTATTTTTCTGTGAAAAGAAAGTCCGTAAAAATGCATTTAGACGATCTTTTATGCTGTAAATTCAATTCACCATGATGTTTTTATCTGAGTGTATTCTTGTTGTTAGAATTTTATTCTGGTTTAATTTTGTTTTGTGGGTTAAAAGATCGTTTAAATCAATATTTACAACATAAAAAACTAAATTTAACTTATTGCATGAAGAGTATTTCCGGGCCGGAAGCATATATCCAGGGGCCCGACAGAAGGGGGAAACATGGCGCATCATGAAGTCATCAGTCGGTCAGGAAATGCGTTTTTGCTGAATATACGCGAGAGCGTGCTGTTGCTCGGCTCTATGTCTGAAATGCATTTTTTTTACTGATAGGTATTTCTTCTATTCACAGTGACAGGGTCATTCTGGCTATGAAGGACTATCTGGTAGGTGGGCACTCCCGTAAGGAGGTCTGCGAGAAATACCAGATGAATAATGGGTATTTCAGTACAACACTGGGGAGACTTATACGGCTGAATGCTCTTGCAGCAAGGCTTGCACCTTATTATACAGATGAGTCGTCGGCATTTGACTAAATTATGGCATTCCGGAGTTTCTGGAAGATAAAAAAAGAAGCCCTTATCAGAAAGCAGACAGGTTATATCAGTATTCTGTCGATAAATAACCTGCCCTGAAAATACGAGAATATTATTTGTATTGATCTGGTTATTAAAGATAATCGGGTCATTTTAAATTGCCAGATATCTCTGGTGTGTTCAGTAATGAAAAAGAGGTTGTTATTTATGATTAAGTCGGTTATTGCCGGTGCGGTAGCTATGGCAGTGGTGTCTTTTGGTGCAAATGCAGCTGCATCTATCCCTCAAGGACAAGGTGAAGTAAGTTTTAAAGGGACTGTTGTTGACGCTCCGTGTGGTATTGAAACTCAGTCTGCAAAACAGGAAATTGATTTTGGTCAGATCTCTAAATCCTTCCTGCAAGAGGGGGGAGAGACTCAACCGAAAGATTTGAATATTAAGCTTGTGAATTGTGACATTACTAATTTCAAACAGCTTCAAGGCGGGGCAGCTAAAAAAGGTACAGTGTCATTGACATTTTCAGGTGTGCCTGCAGAAAATGCAGATGACATGCTGCAAACAGTTGGAGATACTAATACTGCGATTGTTGTTACTGATTCGAGTGGAAAACGGGTGAAATTTGATGGAGCCACTGAGACCGGGGCTTCAAATCTGATTAATGGCGATAATACAATTCATTTTACTGCATTTGTTAAGAAAGATAATAGTGGCAAGAATGTAGCTGAAGGTGCCTTCTCAGCAGTTGCGAATTTCAACCTGACTTATCAGTAACAGTAATACGATAATCTGGTCCGGTAAACAGCGGAAATATTCCGCTGTTTATTTCTCAGGGTATTTATCATGAGACTGCGATTCTCTGTTCCACTTTTCTTTTTTTGCTGTGTGTTTGTTCATGGTGTTTTTGCCGGTCCGTTTCCTCCTCCCGGCATGTCCCTTCCTGAATACTGGGGAGAAGAACACGTATGGTGGGACGGCAGGGCTGCTTTTCATGGTGAGGTTGTCAGACCTGCCTGTACTCTGGCGATGGAAGACGCCTGGCAGATTATCGATATGGGGGAAACCCCGGTTCGGGATTTACAGAATGGTTTTTCCGGACCTGAAAGAAAATTCAGCCTCCGGCTCAGGAACTGTGAATTTAACAGTCAGGGTGGGAACCTTTTCTCTGATTCCCGGATAAGGGTGACTTTCGATGGCGTCCGGGGTGAAACGCCGGATAAGTTTAATTTATCCGGTCAGGCAAAAGGCATTAATCTGCAGATAGCTGATGCCAGGGGAAATATTGCCCGGGCAGGGAAAGTAATGCCTGCAATACCATTGACGGGTAATGAAGAAGCGCTGGATTACACCCTCAGAATTGTGAGAAACGGAAAAAAACTTGAAGCCGGAAATTATTTTGCCGTGCTGGGATTCCGGGTCGATTATGAGTGAGTCACTCCGGTGAGATGTCCGGTTATTTATCTTTTTTGTGAATCTGGTGATGCGTGGAATGAAAGACAGAATACCTTTTGCAGTCAACAATATTACCTGTGTGATATTGTTGTCTCTGTTTTGTAACGCAGCCAGTGCCGTTGAGTTTAATACAGATGTACTTGACGCGGCGGACAAGAAAAATATTGACTTCACCCGTTTTTCAGAAGCCGGCTATGTTCTGCCGGGGCAATATCTTCTGGATGTGATTGTTAACGGGCAAAGTATTTCTCCCGCATCGTTACAGATTTCATTTGTTGAACCTCAGTCGTCAGGAGATAAGGCAGAAAAAAAATTGCCGCAGGCCTGCCTGACATCAGATATGGTCAGACTGATGGGGTTAACAGCAGAATCTCTGGATAAAGTTGTTTACTGGCATGATGGTCAGTGTGCGGATTTTCATGGGTTGCCGGGAGTGGATATTCGTCCTGATACCGGAGCGGGCGTATTACGCATCAATATGCCGCAGGCCTGGCTTGAGTATTCTGATGCCACCTGGCTGCCTCCCTCACGCTGGGACGACGGCATTCCCGGACTGATGCTGGATTATAACCTCAACGGGACGGTTTCCCGTAATTATCAGGGAGGAGACTCTCATCAGTTCAGTTATAACGGGACTGTGGGGGGGAATCTGGGGCCCTGGCGCCTGCGGGCTGACTATCAGGGAAGCCAGGAGCAGAGCCGCTACAACGGGGAAAAAACGACAAACAGAAATTTCACATGGAGTCGCTTTTATCTGTTCCGTGCCATTCCACGATGGCGGGCAAACCTGACGCTGGGCGAGAATAATATCAACTCAGATATATTCCGGTCATGGAGTTATACGGGAGCCAGCCTGGAAAGCGATGACCGGATGCTGCCACCCAGACTGCGAGGCTATGCACCGCAGATTACCGGGATTGCGGAGACTAATGCCCGTGTTGTGGTGTCGCAGCAGGGACGGGTGCTGTACGACTCGATGGTCCCCGCAGGGCCATTCAGTATTCAGGACCTGGACAGTTCAGTTCGCGGACGTCTTGATGTTGAGGTTATTGAACAGAACGGACGGAAGAAAACCTTTCAGGTCGATACGGCCTCGGTTCCTTATCTGACGCGTCCGGGACAGGTCCGGTACAAACTTGTCTCCGGTCGCTCCCGCGGATACGGGCATGAGACCGAAGGGCCTGTATTTGCAACCGGAGAGGCGTCCTGGGGGCTCAGTAACCAGTGGTCGCTGTATGGCGGGGCTGTGCTTGCCGGTGATTATAATGCACTGGCAGCCGGTGCCGGCTGGGACCTGGGTGTGCCGGGGACCCTTTCCGCTGATATCACGCAGTCAGTAGCCCGTATTGAGGGAGAGAGAACGTTTCAGGGAAAATCCTGGCGTCTTAGCTACTCCAAACGGTTTGATAATGCGGATGCCGACATTACGTTCGCCGGGTATCGTTTCTCAGAGCGAAACTATATGACCATGGAGCAGTACCTGAACGCCCGCTACCGTAATGATTACAGCAGTCGGGAAAAAGAGATGTATACCGTTACGCTGAATAAAAACGTGGCGGACTGGAACACCTCTTTTAACCTGCAGTACAGCCGTCAGACATACTGGGACATACGGAAAACGGACTATTATACGGTGAGCGTCAACCGCTACTTTAATGTTTTCGGACTGCAGGGTGTGGCGGTTGGATTGTCAGCCTCAAGGTCTAAATATCTGGGGCGTGATAACGATTCTGCTTACCTGCGTATATCCGTGCCGCTGGGGACGGGGACAGCGAGCTACAGTGGCAGTATGAGTAATGACCGTTATGTGAATATGGCCGGCTACACTGACATGTTCAATGACGGTCTGGACAGCTACAGCCTGAACGCCGGCCTTAACAGTGGCGGTGGACTGACATCGCAACGTCAGATTAATGCCTATTACAGTCATCGTAGTCCGCTGGCAAATTTGTCCGCGAATATTGCATCCCTGCAGAAAGGATATACGTCTTTCGGCGTCAGTGCTTCCGGTGGGGCAACAATTACCGGAAAAGGTGCGGCGTTACATGCAGGGGGAATGTCCGGTGGAACACGTCTTCTTGTTGACACGGATGGTGTGGGAGGTGTACCGGTTGATGGCGGGCAGGTGGTGACAAATCGCTGGGGAACGGGCGTGGTGACTGACATCAGCAGTTATTACCGGAATACAACCTCTGTTGACCTGAAGCGCTTACCGGATGATGTGGAAGCAACCCGTTCTGTTGTGGAATCGGCGCTGACAGAAGGTGCCATTGGTTACCGGAAATTCAGCGTGCTTAAAGGGAAACGTCTGTTTGCAATACTGCGTCTTGCTGATGGCTCTCAGCCCCCGTTTGGTGCCAGTGTAACCAGTGAAAAAGGCCGGGAGCTGGGCATGGTGGCCGACGAAGGCCTTGCCTGGCTGAGTGGCGTGACGCCGGGGGAAACCCTGTCGGTAAACTGGGATGGAAAAATACAGTGTCAGGTAAATGTACCGGAGACAGCAATATCTGACCAGCAGTTATTGCTTCCCTGTACGCCTCAGAAATAAATGAAAGTCCGGAATATTAACGGCTGATGAATGCGGTTATGCCATTTTCCGGACCAGGTGAAATTACAGAATGTGGAAATTAAGTATGATTCGAAAAAAGATTCTGATGGCTGCCATCCCCCTGTTTGTTATATCCGGGGCAGACGCTGCTGTTTCGCTGGACAGAACCCGCGCGGTGTTTGACGGGAGTGAGAAGTCAATGACGCTTGATATCTCCAATGATAACAAACAACTGCCCTATCTTGCTCAGGCATGGATAGAAAATGAAAATCAGGAAAAAATTATTGCAGGGCCGGTTATTGCCACCCCTCCGGTTCAGCGCCTTGAGCCGGGTGCGAAAAGCATGGTCAGGCTGAGTACCACACCGGATATCAGTAAACTTCCTCAGGACAGGGAATCACTGTTTTATTTTAATCTCCGGGAAATACCGCCGAGGAGTGAAAAGGCCAATGTACTGCAGATAGCCTTACAGACCAAAATAAAGCTTTTTTATCGCCCGGCAGCAATTAAAACCAGACCAAATGAAGTATGGCAGGACCAGTTAATTCTGAACAAAGTCAGCGGTGGGTATCGTATTGAAAACCCGACCCCCTATTATGTCACTGTTATTGGTCTGGGAGGAAGTGAAAAGCAGGCAGAGGAAGGTGAGTTTGAAACCGTGATGCTGTCTCCCCGTTCAGAGCAGACAGTAAAATCGGCAAATTATAATACCCCTTATCTGTCTTATATTAACGACTATGGTGGTCGCCCGGTACTGTCGTTTATCTGTAATGGCAGCCGTTGCTCTGTGAAAAAAGAGAAATAATGTACCGCAATAACGGTTAAATGCGGGTGGGATATTATGGTTGTGAATAAAACAACAGCAGTACTGTATCTTATTGCACTGTCGCTGAGTGGTTTCATCCATACTTTCCTGCGGGCTGAAGAGCGGGGTATATACGATGACGTCTTTACTGCAGATGAGTTGCATCATTACCGGATAAATGAACGGGGGGGACGCACCGGAAGCCTGGCAGTCAGTGGTGCACTGCTGTCCTCACCCTGCACGCTGGTGAGTAATGAGGTGCCGTTAAGCCTCCGGCCGGAGAATCACTCTGCGGCAGCCGGAGCTCCTCTGATGCTGAGGCTGGCAGGATGTGGGGACGGTGGTGCACTTCTGCCCGGAAAACGGGGCGTTGCGATGACAGTCTCCGGCTCACTGGTAACCGGTCACGGAACCGGAAGTGCTTTACTTCCTGACCGTAAGCTATCCGGCTGTGACCATCTTGTTATACATGATGGTGATACCTTTTTACTGTGCCGGCCTGACCGGCGGCAGGAGGATATGCTGGCAGCCTGGAGGAAAAGGGCGGCACAGGAGGGTGAGTATTCTGATGCCAGGAGCAATCCGGCCATGCTGCGTCTGAGCATAAAATATGAGTAAGGGAATGTGATGATAAAAAGCACAGGCGCTCTTTTACTGTTTGCCGCACTGTCTGCCGGACAGGCAATAGCCTCAGATGTGGCATTCAGGGGTAATCTGCTTGACAGACCCTGCCATGTGTCCGGTGACAGTCTGAATAAACATGTCGTCTTCAAAACCCGGGCGTCCAGGGATTTCTGGTATCCGCCCGGACGTTCGCCGACAGAGTCGTTTGTCATCAGGCTGGAAAACTGCCATGCAACAGCAGTTGGCAAAATTGTGACCCTGACCTTTAAGGGAACGGAAGAGGCGGCCCTCCCGGGCCATCTGAAGGTAACCGGAGTGAATGCCGGCCGGTTAGGCATTGCACTGCTGGACACCGATGGCAGCAGTCTGCTGAAACCCGGCACCTCCCATAACAAAGGCCAGGGAGAAAAGGTTACCGGAAACAGTCTTGAGCTTCCTTTCGGCGCGTATGTTGTGGCAACGCCGGAAGCCCTGCGGACGAAGAGTGTGGTACCCGGTGATTATGAAGCAACAGCCACGTTTGAATTGACATATCGTTAGCAAAATTTTTGTACAGGATATTTCAGATGAAAAAGATAAGAGGTTTGTGTCTTCCGGTAATGCTGGGGGCAGTGTTAATGTCTCAGCATGTACATGCAGCTGATAATCTGACCTTTAAAGGAAAACTGATTATTCCTGCCTGTACTGTAACAAAGGCAGAGGTTGACTGGGGAAATGTAGAGATTCAGACCCTGAGTCAAAATGGAAATCACGAAAAAGAGTTTACTGTGAATATGCAGTGTCCTTATCATTTGGGAACAATGAAGGTTACGATAACGGCAACAAACACTTATAACAATGCTATTTTAGTTCAGAATACATCAAACACATCTTCTGATGGGGTACTTGTTTATCTTTATAACAGTAATGCAGGAAATATTGGGACTGCGATAACTTTAGGGACTCCATTTACGCCCGGAAAAATCACAGGTAATAATGCAGATAGAACTATATCACTTCATGCCAAACTTGGATATAAAGGGAATATGCAGAGTCTGAAGGCTGGGGATTTTTCTGCGACAGCAACGCTGGTTGCATCATATTCGTAATAGTATCAACTAAAATACGCCGATTTTATATCTCATAAAATAAAATGTTTTCTGTACCGCTCTCCGGAGGGGGAATGGCTCGTTTATCATTATTTATATCGTTGCTTCTGACATCGGTCGCTGTACTGGCTGATGTGCAGATTAACATCAGGGGAAATGTTTATATCCCCCCATGCACCATTAATAACGGGCAGAATATTGTTGTCGATTTTGGGAATATTAATCCTGAGCACGTGGACAACTCACGTGGTGAGGTAACAAAAACCATAAGCATATCCTGTACGTATAAGAGTGGCTCACCCTGGATAAAGGTCACAGGTAATGCAATGGCTGGGCAGACTAATGTACTGGCAACAAATATAGCCAATTTTGGTATAGCGTTGTATCAGGGAAAAGGAATGTCAACACCTCTTACATTAGGTAATGGTTCAGGAAATGGTTACAGAGTGACAGCAGGTCTGGACACAGCACGTTCAACGTTCACCTTTACTTCAGTGCCCTTTCGTAATGGCAGCAGGACACTGAATGGCGGGGATTTCCGGACCACGGCCAGTATGAGCATGATTTATAACTGAGTCATACCTAAATGAATAACTGTAATTACGGAAGTGATTTCTGATGAAAAAATGGTTCCCAGCTTTGTTATTTTCCTTGTGTGTGTCTGGTGAGTCCTCTGCATGGAATAATATTGTCTTTTACTCCCTTGGAGACGTTAACTCTTATCAGGGAGGGAATGTGGTGATTACTCAAAGGCCACAATTTATAACTTCGTGGCGCCCGGGCATTGCTACGGTAACCTGGAATCAGTGTAATGGTCCTGGGTTTGCTGATGGTTCCTGGGCTTACTACAGGGAGTATATTGCGTGGGTAGTATTCCCCAAAAAGGTTATGACCCAAAATGGATATCCCTTATTTATTGAGGTTCATAATAAAGGTAGCTGGAGTGAGGAGAATACTGGTGACAATGACAGCTATTTTTTTCTCAAGGGGTATAAGTGGGATGAGCGGGCCTTTGATGCAGGTAATTTGTGTCAGAAACCAGGAGAAACAACTCGTCTGACTGAGAAATTTGACGATATTATTTTTAAAGTCGCCTTACCTGCAGATCTTCCTTTAGGGGATTATTCTGTTAAAATTCCATACACTTCCGGCATGCAGCGTCATTTCGCGAGTTACTTGGGGGCCCGTTTTAAAATCCCATACAATGTGGCCAAAACCCTCCCAAGAGAGAATGAAATGTTATTCTTATTTAAGAATATCGGCGGATGCCGTCCTTCTGCACAGTCTCTGGAAATAAAGCATGGTGATCTGTCTATTAATAGCGCTAATAATCATTATGCGGCTCAGACTCTTTCTGTGTCTTGCGATGTGCCTGCAAATATTCGTTTTATGCTGTTAAGAAATACAACTCCGACATACAGCCATGGTAAGAAATTTTCGGTTGGTCTGGGGCATGGCTGGGACTCCATTGTTTCAGTTAACGGGGTGGACACAGGAGAGACAACGATGAGATGGTACAAAGCAGGTACACAAAACCTGACCATCGGCAGTCGCCTCTATGGTGAATCTTCAAAGATACAACCAGGAGTACTATCTGGTTCAGCAACGCTGCTCATGATATTGCCATAAATGGTTTATCCGGAGCCGGATAGAGTGTTGTGGATATCTGGGATGCCCCGGGAAGTCACCTTTCAGCCACTTCATTTATGGATTATACGCGGCCTGCACTGAGTTACGTCCATGTAGCTCATCTGACGTTCAGCCGCTTTATCTGAACCGCCCCGGGTTTCCTGGAGAGTGTTTTATCTGTGAACTCAGGCTGCCAG
>ERZ773170.293-NODE-293-length-56070-cov-21.353923_pt1 | contig 56070 bp, 42 predicted proteins | sample MGYA00581002_ERZ773170 | MGnify/ENA primary metagenome ERZ773170 (study PRJEB29015, sample SAMEA2737811) | human gut metagenome | biome: human gut; feature: human-associated habitat; material: faeces | place: China | collected 2012 ... | reverse complement strand
AATCAGCCCTAATTTTTTTCAAAGACTCATAAAGTTTAGCGGACAGTAATAAAAATAAATCAGACAGCCATTAATAAACACGGATCATGGTTAATCACAAAAGAAAATATTATCGGGCAGCCCTCGAAAAGGAGGTGATTTTTAGCATTATACCGTAGGCAAAAAAAAGAAAGCAACCGGCGGGCATTGTCTGCCCGTCGGTTGCTTCGTTATGGATTTCAAATATCAGCGCACCACTTTGATTGTCTTTGCGCCGATGCGCACAAGGAATATGCCGTGGTTGCCGAGCGCTACGTTGTGTTCTGTAGCTGCCGTGTTGTCTTGATGCAGGAGTCTGCCGTCGAGGCTGTAAACTGCCACCGGAGCGGCTTCGGCGAGGGTGATGCGGATGCCGTCGGCTGTTGTGGCAACCGTAGCGCCGTCATTGCCGGCGGTTATGCTCTCCACAGCGTCGCTGCGTTTCACTTCCTGCGGTTCCGAGCGGTCGGACGTTGCCTCTTCGATGATTTTGCTGCTTGAATCAAGACGGAATGCCTGAACGGTGTAGGCATAGACATCGCCGGCTGAATAGTCGGGGGTGTCGATTCTGCGACTTGTGTCGGAGGTCTCGTCGTATTTGTATTTCAGCTCCGTGCTTTCGCCTTTGTTGAGGTTCTGGCTTAATTGCAGGTCGTCAAACAGCACATAGCCTGTTCCTTCAGCGATTGAAATCTCGATGTAGGTGTCTTTCTCGCCTTTCTCAAGCGTGATGACTTGTTCGGCGAGGTCGGTGGTGACGGGGCATTCTGTCTTGAACAGTTCGTCGGCCTTGCCGTCAGCCCTGTCTTTAAGCACACAGATTCTCAATTTCGTGACGTTGCGGCCGAGCACATTGAAGCGGAGTGTGGATTTGCCTCCGTCGTGGCTGAGGTCGAGAATCGGCGAATAGATGGTGCCGGGAACGTTGTAGTCAAGGAACATGTTTGAGATGCCAAACATACCTTGTGCTGCCATCGGTGCGAATGCTATCCAGTCGCAGCGTGGGGCGAGGTCGTCGAGAAACACGCGGATTCCGCCGAGGCGGGAGTAGTCCCATGGGCTGTCGATTGTGCCCACTTTCACTGCGCTGAAGTCGGATTTGAACAGGTTAAACGGTTCGTTGTCGGCTTGGGCGGTGTGGGTGAGGATTGTGTATACGGCATAGGCTGTGGCTTGCGGCACGCTTTGCCAGTTGGCAGTGAAGCCGTAGCTTGCCACGTTGGTGGCGGGAAGGGTGACTGGCGTCTTGAGTTTGCGTATCACGGTTATTGTGTTCGACGTGCTTGAGGTCTCTCCGTTGCGTTTCGAGCAGACGGTGTAGTAATAGTCGATATTTGCCTCGATGCCGGTGACGTCGTAGCTTGTACCGCTCACTTCCTTGTCCTTGAAGAGATATTGCTCTGTGGCGTTTTTCAGCGTGTAGACGCTGAGCAGATAGCCTTCGGCGCCTTCAACAGCCTGCCAGTTGGCGGTGAATTGGGTGTCGCTTACGTTGGTGGCGGCTTGTGCCAATGGCGCGCCGGGCTTGCCGTTGTCGATTTGGGTGATGGTTATGTCGTCAATGAAGATTGGATAACTTTTTGCCGTTATCTGGATATCGTCTTTTGAGTTGCCGTCGGTGAATGTCAGCGTGTACTCTTTCCATTTTGTGGTGCCCTCGATGGTCTGAGAGCTGGTCACGGTGTTGCTGTATTCGCCCAGAAAGCAGTTCTGCACATAGATTTCATCGGTGGTGCTCGACTTTGACGAAGCTACACGCGCGCGGAATTTGATGGTGAACGAACCGCCGTAGTTCGACAGGTTGAGGGTAGGGGTGATGAGCCAGCCGGTGCCTTCTTCGGTGTCTACGTCAAGATAGGCGCAGCCGCCGGCTTGGTATACGAATCCGCCGCGCCAGCCTGGCTGTTGTGTGTACTTGGCGTCGATCGTGCCGTCGTTCCAGTCGGAAAGTTCGGTGCCGTCGGGGTCGTCCTCGCTTCCTGCCGTGAATTTGGCGAAGTCTTCGGAAACGAGCACAATCTCCGAACCTATTTCGCGGAGCGACGGCGAGTGGGGTTTTGCGGTGAGTGCCTCGAGTTTGGCATCAAGGGCGGCTGGGGCTTTCTGTGTGTGGCGCAGTCCCGCCATTGCGGTTGCCGCTGTGACAATCGCAAGTGAATAGAAAAGTAGAGTCTTTTTCATAAAACTGATGGTTTATTGCTGTTTGGGGTGTTTGCCCTTTACAAATGTTTCTATTATTACCGCAAAAATATTGATTTGTTTTTGTTTGGGCAAGATATTTAGCGAAAAAAAACCGGGCATCTGTGTGGATGCCCGGTTTTTGTGGGTGTGGGTGCGTTGTAGTTAGCGCGCCACTTTTGTCGTCTTGTTACCTACTTTGACAAAGTATACGCCGTGGTTGTTGAGCGCCACAATGTGGCTCAACGCGCCGCTGGCTGCGTTGTATAGGCATTTGCCGTCAACGCTGTAGACTGCCACCGGAGCGGCCTCTGCAAGGCTGATTTCGATGCCGTTGGCTGTAGTGGCAACCTTTGCGTTGCCGGCTGCGATGTTGTCAACGCTGCCTTCGCCTACGGCTACGATGTTTGAATCTCCGGAAATATTGCCGTTGTTTACGGCGCAGACGTAATAGTAGTACTGCTCGCCTTCTGTCAGGCCTGTGACGTCAAACGAAGTGCCTTCAACGGTTTTGTCCTCAAGCAGGAGCGTGGCTATGTTGTAGACGCCGCCATAGGTGTATGAAACGTCGTCGATGGCGCAATTGCCCACTTCCTTTGTGTACGACAGACGGAGTTTCACGATGCCTTCTTCGTCAACGTCCATGCCTACAACATCGGCGAAGTTGGTGTCAATGTCACCGAAGTCGAGTTCGCCGAGGTCAATCCATTCTGTGCCGTTAAATCCGGAAACAGTTATGATGCTGCCTGCGCCGGCTCCCTGGTTCTTTACCCAGAAACTGAATTTTTTGATAGGAGCCGGAGCCTCCGGGGTCTCGATGAAGTCGCCGGTTGCGTCAAAGGCAAGGGCTATCTTCTCTGAATGGTAGTTGCCGCTTGAAGCGTAGATTTCGCGGCTTGTGCCGTTATCGCTGACGCTGATTGTCCAGCCTTCCGGCAATTCTGAGTTCTCAGTGTCGATGAATTTGTCTTTCTTGCCGGTAGCGATGATGCCGTCGAATCCTTCAGTGACTGTAGCCTCTTCCACATCGCTTTTGATGGTCTTGAACGAGAACACTGTGAGCATGTAGCTGGTGGCGCCTTCCACTGCGCTCCAGTTGGCTGTGAAGCTTGTCGGGGTCACGTTGGTGGCTGCCAGTGCCTCTGGTGCCGGAACGTCGATTTTGACTGTCTGGGTAACCTTGATGTCGTCAATGTAGATAGGCGACTGGTAGGCGTACAGCTGGATGGAGGCGTTGGCTGCGCCCGATTTGAGCTCTACCTCATACTCTGCCCACTGGTCGGTGATGGCCACTTGTTTGTAGTCAACAACGCCCGACATAGGATCGCTTTCGTTGATGTCGTCCTCGTCGATGCTGACGAATTCAACGGCGTCGGTCGCTCCTTCCTCTGCCACGCGTGCGCGGAATGTCACCACGATATATCCGCCGTTGCCCGAACCGTCGAATGTCGATGTGTTGAGAAAACCGGTGTCTTCGTTGTCGGTGCCTTCATCTACGATGCCGATATATGCGCATCCGCCGGCTTGAAACACGCCGGATCCGCTCCAGCCCGGAGTGTTTGTCAACTCGTTGGCGATATATCCGGTTGTTGCGTCAGCCACGTCGGTGGCGTCGGGAGTGGCTTCACTTCCGGCGGTGAATTTGGAGAAGTCCTCTTCGAGAAGCACTTGGAGATTCGGAGTCTCGTCAGCGGTCTCGCCAGCTTTGCTGAGGGATTTCAATGACTTTACTGTGGTGGATTTCTGAATGTTGTCCACCATGATTTTTTTCACTTTGTGAGTGCCTGCCAGTGCAACTATGGCGCAGAAGGCTACGGCAAGTGTTGAAACAAGTAGAGATTTTTTCATAAAAACGTTGGTTTATATGGTTAAACAAGCCACTCTCGCGCATAGTCTCGAGAGTGGCTTGCAGATATGTTTGTCGCTTAGTCGATGATGTCGAAGCCAGTGTAAGGCACGAGTGCCTTCGGAATGCGGATGCCTTCCGGGGTCTGGTTGTTCTCGAGCAGCGCAGCCATGATGCGCGGCAGGGCGAGAGCGGAGCCGTTGAGCGTGTGGCAGAGCGTCATCTTCTTGTTGGCGTCGCGGTAGCGGCAGTGCAGACGGTTGGCTTGGTAGCTTTCGAAGTTTGAAACCGAGCTTACCTCAAGCCAGCGTTTCTGTGCGGCTGAAAACACCTCGAAGTCGAATGTGATTGCCGATGTGAAGCTCATGTCGCCGCCGCAGAGACGAAGGATGTGCCATGGCAACTCGAGTTTCTCAAGCAGTCCCTGCACGTGGTCTTTCATCTCTTCCAACGCTGCGTATGAGTTTTCAGGCTTCTCGATGCGCACAATCTCCACCTTGTCAAACTGGTGCAGACGGTTCAGTCCACGCACGTCCTTGCCGTAGCTGCCGGCTTCGCGGCGGAAGCATGCTGAGTATGCGCAGTTCTTTTTCGGCAGGTCTTTCTCATCGAAAATCACATCGCGGTAGATGTTGGTGACAGGCACTTCGGCTGTCGGGATGAGATACAGGTTGTCAAGGTTGCAGTGATACATCTGTCCCTCTTTGTCGGGCAATTGACCTGTGCCGATGCCCGATGCCTCGTTGACCACGTAAGGTGGCTGTGTCTCGAGATAGCCTGCCTTTGAGGCTTCGTCGAGGAAGAATTGGATGAGCGCGCGCTGAAGTTTCGCTCCCTTGCCGAAATAGACTGGGAAACCGGCGCCGGTGATTTTCACACCGAGCTCGAAGTCAATCAGATTGTATTTCTTTGCGAGTTCCCAGTGGGGAAGGGCGTCTTCCGGAAGATCGGGCATCTGACCGCCTGTCTTTTCTACCACGTTGTCCTCGGCTGTCTTGCCTTCCGGCACCATTGCACACGGGGTGTTTGGAATGGAGAGAAGAATCTCGGTGATTTTGTCGGCGGCGCTTTTCACCTCTTCCTCAATGGCTTTGTTGGCGGCTTTGAGTTCTGCCACCTGTGCCTTTACGCCTTCTGCCTCGTCTTTCTTGCCCGACTTCATCAACGCTCCGATCTGTGCGGCGAGTTTGTTGAGGTCGGCGCCGTTCTGGTCAAAACGGGCTTGCGCCGTGCGGCGTGCCTGGTCGAGTTCGAGAATCTCGTTTATGAGTTTTTCCGCATCGAAATGTTTCACCGCAAGGCGGCGCACAATTTCTTGTGGATTTTCTTTGATTGCAGCTAATGTAAGCATCTTTTTTCGTTCTTATAAAGTTCTTATATCTTGTTGATTATGCGAGCAGTTCGCGCACTTTTGCCGAGATGGCCTTGCCTTCTGCCTTTCCTGCCAGCTCTTTGGTGGCTGTGCCCATCACCTTGCCCATCTCTTTGGCTGATGTGGCGCCGACACGGGCGATGATTTCCTTCAGGGCGGCGGTCAGTTCCTCTTCGGAGAGTTGCTTGGGCAGATACTCTTCGATGATTGCTGCCTGTGCCAATTCTTCACCGGCAAGGTCTTCGCGGTTCTGTTCTGTGTAGATCGATGCGCTTTCCTTGCGCTGTTTCACCATCTTGGCGAGAATCTTCAGTGCGGCGTCGTCGCTCAGTTCGCCATCGCCGCCTTTGGCGGTCTTGGCCTCAAGAAATTCTTTTTTGATGCCGCGAAGCGCCTCGAGGCGCACTTTGTCGCGTGCCAACATTGCGGTTTTGATGTCGCCGCTTACTTTATCAAACAGGTTCATAATTGTATATGTTGTTTTAAAGTTTTTAATCAAATTCAATCTCGCGCATTCCGTGTCCGGTTTCTTGTGTGGGCTTCGGTGCCATGTGTGTCGGCTCGGCTATTTCAGCCTGCGACTCGGAAAGCGTGCGCCATTCTTCGCGCAGGCGGCTGTCGGAGCCGCGGCGGAAGGTCGGCGTTTTCTCGATAAAGTTGATCAGCGTGTCGTTGTCCATCTGTTGCGGAGTGAGCAGGATGTAGTTTGCGCTCGCTTTCTTGCGGTTGCGCTCTGCCACTTTCTCCTTGCCGTATTCCGCGGAGATGCGTGAGTCGTCGTCGGCTGCTACCGGCTCTTGTTTCGGCTTGCCGAAAATCCGAGGCTTTGGCTTGTAGGTGGTCTCGTTGCTGAGGCTGATGTCGAAGCCGGAGGCAAGGATTGTGATTTTCACCTTGTCGCCGAGAGTGTCGTCGACCGACGTTCCCCAAATCACGTCGACATCCTTAGCGAAATTGTTCATAAACGCTGTAATCTCGTTGGCCTCGCCCATCATGAACGGATGCTCGGATTTCTTAGAGTAGTACAGGTTGAAGAGGAAACGCTTTGACGTCTGCACGTCGCGGTTTTTCAGCAACGGAGAGTTGAGAGCGTCCTCGATGGCTTTGGTCACTCGGTTTTCGCCTTCACCGTATCCGGTGCTGATGATTGCCGTGCCGCCGTCTTTGAGCGTCGTGTTGACGTCCTCGAAGTCAAGGTTGATTTTTCCCTTGAAGTTTATCAGTTCGGAGATGCTTCGGGCTGCGTCGGTAAGCGTTTCATCCGCTTTGTCGAATGCGTTGTCAAACTCCAGGTCGCTGTAGATTTCTGTCAGACGCTCGTTGTTGATAATCAGCATGGCGTCTACATATTTGCCCATCTCGTCGGCGCCTTCAAGCGCCTTGATGATTTTTTTCTCGCCCTCGAAGAGGAATGGTATCGTGACAATGCCCACGGTCAGCATGCCGCGTTCGCGTGCGATGCGTGCCACTACAGGTGATGCTCCCGTACCGGTTCCACCGCCCATACCGGCGGTGACAAACACCATTTTTGTGTCCTCGTCGAAGAGTTCGGCGAGCTCCTCTGCGCTTTCCTCGGCTGCCGCTTTGGCTTTTTCTGGCTTGTTGCCCGCGCCGAGACCGCGGGATGTGTTCGGTCCGAGAAGCACCTGCTCCGGCACCGGGGAATTATGCAGAGCCTGGCGGTCGGTGTTGGTCACAACAAACGACACACCCGGGATGTTTTGCTTATACATATAGTTGACAGCGTTGTTGCCGCCGCCGCCCACACCGACAACTTTGATGATTGCCGAGCCGTTTTCGTTGAAACTGCTCACTTGGCGTTCGTCGGTAGGGAAAATCGTTGATTTGGTTGCTATATCTTCGCCACTCATAGTCGTTCGTTTTTATTGTTCGTCTTCTGCATCTTCGAATGTTTTTTCAACGCCGTCGCTCATTTGTTTGATGAAGCGCGAGATGAAGCTTGGCTTTTTCGGTTTCTTCGGTTGCTCGTCGTGAGTCTCTTGAGGCTTATGGGTTGGTTGCGCTGGCTCGTTGGCGTCGGGATACTCGGGCATCGCCGGTATCGACATGCAGTTTGCCGCCTGCGGCTGGTTGGAAATCCACTCTACCACCGACAGAAGCTGTGGTATCTTGGAGAGCTCTTTGCCTTCGTCAACTCCCGGATACAAGCCGGTGCGCACCTTCATGTCGGAGATGTTGTTGAGAAGGTCTGCCATACGCTTCAAGTGCATGCCGCGGCCTGTGGTGACAAAGCCGGCGGCGAGGTCGCCAGGGGTCATCTGGGCAAACTGCAGCTGGTTGAACACGTTCTCCATGATTTCACCTGCGCGCGCCGAAACGTAGTTTGACACGTCGAGAGCCGATGCGCCCGAGATGTCGGCGTTGGGCAGGTCTACGCCAACCGACATTGCGTCGCCGTAGCTGCGTTTTATCTTGTCGGCCTGCTCCTCAAGAAGGTTGAGCGAGCAGAGGTCGCGGGTGATGTTGCGTGAACCCATCGGCAGCACGTTGAGATACAGAAGGCTGTTGTTTTTGTAGACGGCAACGGTCGTTGTCTCTGCTCCGTGGTCAACGTAGACGCTGCCAAGACGGCGCTCTTCGCTGGTGAGCATTGACTGTGCGGCGGCTATCGGGGTGATGATGAAGTCGTTGATGCGGATTTTCATACGGTCGAACACCATCTGGAGGTTGCGGCGCATCTGCGGACGGCACAGCACAACGTTCATCACGGCGTGCAGATGTTGTCCAATCGAGCCAATGGGGTTTGCCACGGTGCTGCCGTCGAGCTCATACTCGCGCGGAAGCACTGCGACAATATTTTTGCTGTCGAGCCCCGCCGAAGCCTCTTTTTTCAGCAATTCGATGAATTCGCGGCTGATGGGGACATCTTCGTTGAGGTCGCGGTCAATTTCTATTTTCTCTGTGTGGAGCGAGCGTCCGCCAAAGGCGAGATACACACTGTCTATCTGGCGTGGAGCCACTCGGCTGTCGTTCTTGATACGGTAGAGCAGGTCGTTTGTCTTGCTGCACACCTCGTCGACGTTGACGATGCTGCCGTATCTGACACAGTCCAGAATCGGCACTTCGTGATAGCACACAATTGTTGCATTGCCGGGAGCTGTGACGCTTGCCACCACTCCGGCGATGTGTGAACTGCCAATCTCAAGGGCTACTATGTATTTCTTGTCTTCCATATCTTTATGGCTGTTTTGGTGTAATCGTATGTTTGCGTGTGGTGTCGGAGACTTCGCTGACTGCTACCGACACCAGCGGGTCGGGCGACTCCTCGTGGCCGAGGCTTACGTCCTGCTGTATCTTCAGGCGTGGCGTGTTGATGCGTTTGCTTGCCACAATCTGTCCGTGCCATTTCAGCGTGATGGTGTCGTAGAAGTCCCATCCTTTCACCGGCAGCACTTCTTGATAGAACCGCTTCAGCTTGGCGAATTTCTTGTCAAGGTCGGACAGGTCGCCGAGGTTCACGGTGATTCCTGCCATCTGGGGGATGATGTAGACGTTGCGCGGGTTGGCGGCATTGATTGCCGAAACCATTTCGTCTGCCTCGGGATGGCTGGAGAGGAAGTCGATGAGCGGCAGAAGCTGTGTGGGCTGAAACCGCTTGCTGAAATGTCCGCTTACGACGGGCACGTCGAGGAAGAATCCTTCGTTGGCTGGGACGTGCTTGCCGGCGCGGTTGATGTAGTACGACTGGTTGCCGTCAAAAACCCGCATCACGGGTTGTATCGGCTCCAGGTCGATGCACAGGCTGTTGTCGCTGCGGGTGTAGCACTGCACGTGCTCCACGTAGTATTGCTTGTTGAACGTGCGTTCAATCTGCTCCTCGCTGATGTTGACGAGGCGTTTGCCCTTGACATTGAAGCCGAGGCGGTTCATTTCCGACAGGATAAACTTGTCGGTGATGAACCGGATGGAGTCGTTGGGGTTTTCCACAGTCACGACAATGCCGCTGCACGTGGCGTGGCGTCGCGCGGCACTGGTCCAGAAGAATGAGCCTATGACGTAGGCAACAACCAGGATTGTCGATATGTAGAACAGTAACTTTTTCAATGTTTTTGCTTTACCACTTCACAAATTTGGGGCAGATAGTTGCAGATGTCGCCTGCACCAGCTGTCAAAAGTACGTCAAAATTATAATTTTTTATTGTTTCTACCAAAGAATTTTTATTGCAAAGTGCTTTGTTTTTGCATTTTATATCTTTAAGTATGATTTCTGACGTCACTCCGGGTATCGGAAGCTCGCGGGCTGGGTAGATGTCGAGCAGCAGAACGTCGTCGGCGAGCGACAGGGCTTCGGCGAATTGCGGAGCGAAATCGCGGGTACGGGTGTAGAGGTGCGGCTGGAAAACTACGGTCAGTCGGCGGTTGGGGTATAAGTCCTTGACGGAGCGGATGCTTGCCTTGAGTTCGTCGGGGTGGTGGGCATAGTCGTCGATAATCACTTTGCCGTTTTTGCCGGACTCTTTGAGCCAGAACTCGAAGCGGCGCTTTGGACCGAGGAATGTGCCTACGGCATTGCGCATCACGTCGTCGGGCACGCCTACCAGCTGGCATACTGCCATTGCTGCCACTGCGTTCTCGATGTTGATATCGACAGGCACGCCGAGTTTGACGTCTTTGATTGTGCCTTTGGGGCTTACGAAGTCAAACACGATTTCGCCGTCGCCCTTGCGCACGTTTTCTGCGTGGAAGTCGCCCTCGTTGCGCGAGTAGTGGTAGACGGCGACGCCCTGCTGTGGGCGCGGACGCAGTTTCAGTCCGGTGTGGCAGATGAGTGTGCCGCCGGGCTGGATTAGCTCGGTGAAGTGGGCGAAACTTTCCAGATATGCCTCCTCTGTGCCGTAGATGTCGAGGTGGTCGGGGTCGGTGGCTGTAACCACTGCTATGTAGGGGTTGAGCCAGTGGAATGAGCGGTCGAACTCGTCGGCCTCGATGACGGTGTAGGGGCTTGTCGGGCTGAGCATGAAGTTGCTGTCGTAGTTGCGCAGGATGCCGCCGAGGAAGGCGTTGCAGCCTATCTCGGAGGAGTGCAGTATGTGTGCCGCCATGCTCGATGTGGTGGTCTTGCCGTGTGTGCCTGAGAAGCAGAGCCCCTTGGAGTCGTGGGTGAGCAGTCCGAGCACCTGGGCGCGTTTCATCACGTCAAATCCGCCATTGCGGAAATATGTGAGCCCGGGATGGGTCGACGGCACCGCGGGGGTGTAGACCACGAGTGTGGTCGCCTTGTCGCGGCAATAGCCGGGAATCAGCTCTGCCGCATCGTCGTAGGTGATTTCGGCGCCTTCGGCTGTCAGTTCGTCGGTGAGGGCAGTGCGTGTGCGGTCGTAGCCAGCCACTTTAAGCCCTTTTGATAGATAGTATCTGACGAGAGCCGCCATGCCTATGCCTCCGGCTCCCACAAAATATACGCTTTTATATTGTTTTTTTTCTGCCATAGTCTTTGTTTGGTTTTATTGTTCAACGATTTGCATTACGCGGTCAACGATGTCGCCGACGGCGTTGCGCAATGCCATTTTGGAGATGTTGGCCGACAATTTCTGCAGCTTGGCATCGTCTTTCACAAGGGCGAGCGCCTCGGGCATAAGCTTGTCGGCGGCTTCGGCGTCGCGCACCATCACTGCCGCGCCGTGGTCGACGAGTGCCATCGCATTTTTTGTCTGATGGTCCTCGGCTACGTTGGGCGACGGCACAAGGAGTGAGGCTTTGCCGAGCAGTTGCAGTTCGGAAATGGAGCTTGCTCCCGCACGCGACACTACAAGGTCGGCGGCGCGGTATGCCTCGTCCATATTCGACACGAAAGCCTGCTGCACCACGTTGCCGGGTTGTTTCTCCTGCATTGTGGCGCGTGCCTGCTCATCGTAGATTTTGCCGGTCTGCCAGATCAGTTGCACCTCGGGGTCGGCTTTTATCGTGTCGAGAGCCGCGGCGATGCAGTTGTTGACGGTGCGGGCGCCGAGCGAGCCTCCCACCACGAGGATTGTGCGTCGGTCGGGGTCGAGTCCGAATTTCTGCCTTGCCTGTTGCGGCGTGAGCGTGCAGTTGAGGATGTTCTGTCTCACGGGGTTGCCCGTGACGAGAATTTTGTCGGCAGGGAAGAAGCGTTCCATGCCTTCGTATGCCACGCATATAGCGTTGGCTTTCTGTGCGAGCAGCTTGTTGGTCACTCCGGCGTAGGAGTTCTGCTCCTGTATGAGCGTCGGGATGCCTTTCTTTTGTGCCTCCTTAAGCATTGGTCCGCTGGCATATCCGCCCACGCCGATGGCGATGTCGGGCTTGAAGTCGCGGAGAATCTTTTTTGCCAGATGCATACTTTTCAGCAGCCGGGCAACGACTTTGACGTTGCGCAGCAGATGCTTGCGGTCGAATCCGCTGACGGGCAGACCAACAATTTTGTAGCCTGCCGCCGGCACCTTCTCCATCTCCATACGGTTTTCTGCACCGACAAAGAGGATGTTGGCATCCGGACGGCGTTCCTTGATGCCGTTGGCTATCGACAGCGCCGGGAAGATGTGTCCGCCGGTGCCGCCACCGCTGATAAGTACATTCAATTGTTTTTTCATATCTTGATAAAACGTCTTGTTGTTCAATAGTTTATAAAAGCCGTCAGTCGTTGCGTGTCGGGTTGGCGGCGCGCATGCTTTCAGGCAGTGCCTCCTTCTCCTTGCGCACGTCTTTCTCGGCGCTTGTCTGTGTTGCCGTGCGGCTTACGCTGAGCATCACTCCGAAGGCGATGCTTATCACCAGCACCGACGTGCCGCCTTTGGAAATCAACGGCAGCGGCTGTCCCGACACGGGAAACACTCCTGTGTTGATTGCCATGTGGAAGTAGGCTTGAAGCACCACCATCACTGCCATTCCCATCACGAGGAAGGCTGGGTAGGCGCGGTTGCACTTGCGCGCGATGTTTCCGGCGCGCATCAGCAGGGTGAAGAACAGTCCGATCAGAAACAGTCCGCCGAACAGTCCGAGTTCCTCCACGATGATAGAGAACACATAGTCGGAAAATGCCAGAGGCAGACGGCTGCACTCGCGGGAGTTGCCAGGCAACACGCCAAAGATGCCTCCGTGGGCCTGTGCCATGTATGAGTACATCTCCTGGTCGTTTTTCTCGGTTATCTCCTGCTCATAGAGCGGGGTGCGGAATCGCTCGAAGAAGCGGTCCATACGGGCGTCCCATGTGCTGGCGCGCGGCGTGGTGGCCTTGGCTGCCTGTTCTGTCTGCACCGTTTCCGCTTTTTCCGGGTCGGAGAGGGTGTTTGCCTCGGCGCAGCTTTTTATGCCGAACAGAATGGCGACCACAACGCTGAATAAAAGCACGGCGCGCATGAAAGCCTTCCCGCTCACCTTGCCTATGATGATAAGCGACAGGCTGATAAGGACGAACAGCAATGTGTTGGTCATGCCTTGCATCACGAGGAGGCTGCCGAACATTCCGACGATTACCGCCGATATCCATAGTCCCCTGTCCTTGATGCGTCCTTGTTTGTGGTCGATGTTGGTTGCCATCACCAGCGACAGCAGAAACACGATTGCAACCTTGGCGAGTTCCGCCGGTTGTATAGTGAAGCCGGGAAGGTGCACGGCACGTTGCGCCCCGTTGATGTTTTTGCCGAAGAATGCTGCAAACAGCATCAAGCCGATGGCAATGAGGCTGAACACATTGCCGTAGTTGACATATTTGGTGTAGTTTATGCGCGAGCAGGCAATCATCGTCACCACACCGATGGCAAGATACGTAAGCTGTCTGACCATTGGTTCCATCAAGTCGGTTTTTATCTCGCGGCTCGACGCACTGTAACTTTCCACCACCGATATCACCAACAGTGTGATATAGATGCCGAGGATGTAGGTGTCGGGTTTGCCGACTTTGGTGTTTGTCGTTGCTTCAGCCATAACGTGATGCCTCCGTTTCTGTTATTTTTTAAGTTTTCTGACTTCGTCTTTGAATTGACGTCCGCGGTCTTCGTAGCTCTTGAAGAGGTCGAAACTTGCGCAGCATGGCGACAACAGCACAGTGTCGCCGCTCTTGGCAAGGCGTGTAGCCTCGCTCACCGCGTCGCCGATGCTGTGGGTGTCGGCTATCACGGGAACTTTCCCGGCGAAGAATGTCTTGATTTTCTCGTTGTCCTTGCCCATGCACACGATGGCTGAAACTTTGTCGGTGACAAATTTCTCGATTTCCGAGTAGTCGTTGCCTTTGTCTTTGCCTCCAAGAATCAGAACCACAGGCGTTTTCATGCTCTCAAGCGCATACCAGCAAGAGTTTACGTTGGTGGCTTTGGAGTCGTTAACGTAGCGGATGCCGTTGATGGTGTCAACGTATTCCAGACGATGCTCAACCGACTGGAAGTCGGACAAGGCTTTGCGGATTACGTCCTTCTTGATGTTGAGCAGCGATGCCGACAGACCGGCTGCCATAGAGTTGTAGAGGTTGTGCAGACCGTTGAGGGCGAGCTCGTCGACAGGCATCTCGAAGTCGGTGCCTTCGGCGGCATTGAACACCAGTGTGTCGCCGTCGCAGTATGCTCTGGCGCCTTCCTCGTTGTGCTCAGAGAACGGCAGCATCTGAGCCTCCACGTTGATGTGGTTGAGCTGCTCGGCAATCACAGGGTCGTCTTCCCAATAGATGAACGAGTCGTCTTTTGTCTGGTTCTGGAGAATGCGGAACTTTGCGTTCACATAGTTCTGCATCTCATAGTTGTAGCGGTCAAGATGGTCGGGAGTGATGTTGAGCAGCACGGCGATGTTGGCTTTGAAGTCATACATGTTGTCGAGTTGGAAACTGCTCAGCTCAATCACGTATACGTCGTGGTTGGCTGTCGCCACCTGATATGCGAGGCTTGTCCCCACGTTTCCAGCCAGGCCCACGTTCAATCCGGCGTCCTTGAGGATGTGGTAGGTAAGCATTGTGGTTGTAGTCTTGCCGTTACTACCCGTGATACATACCATTTTCGCATCGGTATAGCGTCCGGCAAATTCGATTTCCGAAATCACCGGGATGTTTTTAGCCTTTATTTTCTGGATGATAGGCGCTGTGTTGGGGATGCCCGGACTTTTCACCACCTCGTCGGCGGCAAGGATGCGCCCCTCGGTGTGGTGGCCTTCTTCCCAGTTGATAGAGTACTCGTCAAGACGTGCCTTGTATTTGTCGGCAATGTTTCCAAAATCGGAAAGCCAAACGTCCATTCCTTTTACTTTTGCGAGGACCGCGGCGCCTACGCCGCTTTCTCCTCCGCCAAGCACTGCAATTCTTCGAGTCATTATCGTATTTTTAAAGTTATAAATGTCAATATTGCAAGAAATATGCCAATAATCCAGAATCTTACGGTGATTTTCGACTCAGGGATGGCATTGAACGGATGCTGCCAAAGCACGCCCTTGTCGCCTGTGCCTTGTTTCTGGAAATGGTGGTGGAGCGGAGCCATCTTGAAGATGCGCCGTCCGGTGCCGGTCTTGTGCCGGGTGTATTTGAAATATGCTGTCTGAAGGATTACCGACAGGTTTTCAACAAGGAAGATTCCGCAGAGGATTGGGATGAGCAGCTCCTTGCGGATCAGGATTGAGAACACGGCGATGATGCCACCGAGCGTAAGGCTGCCGGTGTCGCCCATAAACACTTGTGCAGGGTAGGCGTTGTACCACAGGAAGCCCACCAGCGCGCCGATGAATGCCGCTGCGTAGACCATTAGCTCGCCGCTGCCTGGGATATACATTATGTTGAGGTAGGACGAGTAGATGATGTTGCCTCCGAGATAGCACATGATGGCGAGCGCCACTCCGATGATTGCCGATGTGCCGGTTGCGAGTCCGTCGATGCCGTCGGTGAGGTTGGCGCCGTTTGACACAGCCGCTACCACGAAGATTGTCACGAGGACAAACAATATCCAGCCGCCGGTCTCGGCGTTGTCGCCCATCCATTTGGTGAACCACGCATAGTTCATGTTGTTGCCTTTCACAAACGGGATTGTGGTGATTGGCTGCTTCTCTTCCTGCGATTTGTAAGTCACCTCAATCTGGTGGTTGGCAGCGTTTTGAGTCTCGATGTTCTCGCGCACCACGATGTCGGGGCTGAGATACATTGTCAGTCCGACCATCAGACCCACACCCACTTGACCTACAATCTTGAACTTGCCAGCCAAGCCGTCCTTGTTGTGCTTGGCGAGTTTCTTGTAGTCGTCGAGGAAGCCGAGCAGTCCGAAGAGCAGTGTTGACACCACCATCAGAATCATGTAGACGTTTGTGAAGTCGCCAAGCAGCAGGCATGGCACGATAATGGCGATGATGATGATCACGCCGCCCATTGTCGGTGTGCCGGTCTTGCTCATCTGTCCCTCAAGTCCGAGGTTGCGCACAATCTCGCCCACCTGCATCATTTGCAGACGGTCGATGATGTGCCGACCTACGATTGTGGCGATGAGGATTGACAATATCAACGCCATACCCGACCTGAAGGTCAGATATTCAAACAGGCGTGCGCCGGGCACGTCGAATTGCTGTAGATAATCGAATAAATGATAAAGCATTGTTTATTGTTGTAATTCTTTTTCTTCGTTAAAAATCTCCTGTACCACTTCCTTGTCGTCGAAATGGTGCTTCACTCCGCAGATTTCCTGATAGTTCTCGTGTCCTTTGCCGGCAATCACGACCACGTCGCCCTTTTGGGCAAACTGAGCCGCGGTGCGGATAGCCTCGCGACGGTCGGCGATGCGCAGCATGCGCCTGCGGTCTTCGGCGTCAAGCCCCTCTACCATATCGTTGAGGATGTCGTCGGGATTCTCGAAGCGTGGGTTGTCGGAAGTGAGTATCAACTTGTCGCTCAGTCGTGAAGCCTCTTTCGCCATGATTGGACGCTTGCCACGGTCGCGGTTTCCGCCGGCACCGACAACGGTGATTATTTTGCCGCGTGTCCCCACCACGTCGCGCACGGTCGAAAGCACGTTGACCAAAGCGTCGGGAGTGTGGGCATAGTCGACGATTGCCGTGTAGCCGCGCGGCGACTCAAAAGTCTGGAATCGTCCGGCAACAGGCACCAGCCGGCTCATGTCGACCAATGTGCGCTCCTCGTCGAAACCGAGCAGGCGAGTGGCTCCGTAGACGGCAAGCAGGTTGTAGGCGTTGAATCGTCCGGTGAACAGCACCTCCACTTCGTGGCGGTCAATGTTGAGCAGCGTTCCGTTGAGTCGGCTCTCGATGATTTTGCAACGGAAGTCGGCCTGCGAGCGCAGCGAATATGTGTATTTCTTTGCGGCGGTGTTCTGCAGCATGAACTGTCCAGCCTTGTCGTCAGCGTTTACCAGAGCGAACGCGTCGGCAGGGAGGATGTCGAAAAACCGTTTTTTCGCCCTCATATATGCGTCGACAGTCTTGTGGTAGTCGAGGTGGTCGCGCGTCAGGTTGGTGAAGATTGCACCGCGGAAACGCAGACCGTCGATGCGGTGCTGGTCGGCAGCGTGCGAACTCACTTCCATAAACGCATATTCGCAACCTCCCTCCACCATTTCGTGCATCAAGCGGTTGAGCGTCAGCTGGTCGGGAGTGGTCTGTGTGGCAGGCACCGCACGTCCGTCAACATAGTTGCAGACGGTTGAAAACAGACCAGTCTTGTAGCCCATCATCCGCAGCATCTCGTAGAGCAGCGTGGCGGTGGTGGTCTTTCCGTTTGTTCCGGTTACGCCGACAAGCTTCAGCTTGTCGGTAGGGTTGTCGTACCATTCCGAGGCGAGGAATCCCAGCGCCGAGGCGCAGCATTCCACCTTAATGTATGTCACATCGCTGTCGAGCACATCGGGCAGCGTCTGGCATACCACAGCCGTCGCCCCAGCCTTCACTACATCGGGGATGAATTTATGTCCGTCGACGGTGACGCCCGGCACGGCTACAAACAAGGCGCCCGGCGTAATCTTCCGCGAGTCGCTCTCGATGCTTGAGATTTCCTTGTCGGTAGCACCTGTGATGCTGACCGCTTTAATTCTTGACAATAATTGAGATAAAATCTTGCTCATATATAATCAATTATTTAAATGCAAAGTTGCTTTCGTTCCTTTTCTTAGCGGAGAGCCGGCGGCAGGAATCTGCTGGGTCACATAGCCCGATCCGCTTATTTTTGTCACAGTCACACCGCAGCGTTCAAGAGTTGCCACGGCATCGCGCAGTCCCATTCCTAAAACGTTGGGCACCATTCCTTTCTCGTTTCCCTTGCTTTTCATCTGGGAATATGACTTCGCCTTCATCTGGCTCAGCACTCTTGTGGTCTTGTCGCTGCTCATCGCCATCAGGGTAGGTGCGCGGTGGGTGTTGTCGTCCTCTTTTCGGAAGTCTGATTTGTTGCCGAGCATCCCCCGTGCATACATCTTCAAGGCCGTGTTCATCAGCACCCGTCCGCTCACCAGCTGCGCGCTGCGTATGCGGGGAGCGTTGAACACCACGATGCACGAATACATCGGTTTGTCGTAGGGGAAGAAGCCGGTAAACGTCACCCGGAGTTTGTTTGTGTATCCCACGCCCGGCTCCATGATGCGTGCAGTTCCGGTTTTTCCGGCAATCTCCACGAAGTTGTTTTGCAGCCGCGGTGCCGTAGGCACACCCTTGCGGTCGCTCCACACCACAGCTCGCAGCATTGACCGCACCTCGCTTGCCGTCTTCGGGCTGAATGCCTGTTTCCGCACGTACGACACTGGGTTTGATTTTATCAGCGAGTCGTTTCGCCACAGCTCCTTAACAAGCCGTGGGCGCACAAACTTTCCGTCGTTTGCGATTGCGTTGATGATTGCAAGGTTGGTGACCGGCGACTGTTGCACGGCATATCCGTAGCAGCAACGCGACAGATTGATGCGCCAAGGGTTCTCCATCCTCTTGTCGGGGCTTCCGAGCGGTTGTATTGTGGGTCTGCTCTCGCCGGAGATTCCGATGTTGAGCGATTCGAAGAAACCGATTTCCTCAAGGCGTTTACGGAATTCCCATGGCTTTTCTCCATAGTGGCTCGTGATTATCCGCGCAGTTCCGATGTTGCTTGATCCGGCGAGCACCTCGGTCACCGTCGGGTTCGCTCCGATGGAGTGGGTGTCGGTGATAGGCCTTGCCTGGGCGTATGGGAAGCTCGCACCGATTGTGACGGGAGTGCTTGCATGCACAAAACCGTCCTCGATTGCTATGGCAAGCGATATGGGCTTCATCACCGAGCCAAGCTCCCATGAGCGCACGGCGTGGTTTACGGTCTCGATATAGTCGTGTGCGGTTTCGTTCCACGACAGGTTGGAAATGGCTTTGATGTCGCCCGTCTTCACGTCCATCAGCACCGCAGTCGCCCATTCCGGTTCCTGCTCGACACACATATTGTAAAGCTCCGTTTCGAGGATGTCCTGAATCTGCACGTCGATAGTGGTCAGGATGTCGTATCCGTTGATGGCGGCTATGTCCTCCCACTCCTTTATCGCAGTGGTCAGCTGCACCTTCTTCTTGACGCCAGGCTTGCCGTATAGCAGCGAGTCAAGCTCCTTCTCCAGACCCGACGTTCCGTGCTTCAAATCGTTGATGTTGCCGATGCTTCGAGCCGCCATGCGTCCGAACGGCTTCTCGCGGCAGTCGAGCGACTGCGCGGTTATGATTGTCCTGCCGTTTCGGGAGTTCAGATAAGCGAACGTGCGTAGCGTGTCGAGCTCGGCTTTTGTCATTTTCTTTGAAATGAGGAAAGTGCGCGACCGGTTGCTCTTTTCTTTTTTTATCTCATTGTCAAACAGCGCCTTCCATTGAGCAGCCGTGTGTTGGGGCTGTGTGTGCAGCGATTCGAGCTGAGAGCACAGCCGCGGCAGCAGCGAGTCGATGGCCTCAGGCTTGAAGTTTGGCGAGCGCAAGTCGAGTCTCACCATATAGTATCTCACGCTCACTGACAGAATCGACCCGTCGGAAGCAAGAATCTTTCCACGTTCGGGCGTGATGGAGTCGCCGCTCACAAGCGTTCCAGCAGCCTTCTCGTTCCAGAGAGGAGCGTCGACAACCGTTGTTTTGAAAAGCATAGTGGCAATGAGGATTGCAAAAAGCGCAATGATAATGAATATCATGCGATAGCGGTTGAGCATGCCCTGCTGTATTTTACTTTTCTTTTTCTTCTCCATCGTCAGTGTCGTTTGAAGAGTCCAGATAATATGGCGGTTGCTCGGCAACTTTCAGGTACATGTGAAGAGTGTCGAGCTTTTGGGTCAGCTCGCTCTCGCGGATTTTGCTGCTGTATTCCGAAGAAGCGTTGACCATGTTTGTCTTGGCGTTTGCGAGCACCTCGCTCAGGTGTATTATTTGGGCGATTTTCATCTGCACATCGAATTTGAAAGAGATGTAGATGATGAACATGGCCACAACAACCACAACGCCGATGATGTTGCGTTTGTAGTCTTTTACGGAAAGCCACTGCCCGCGGTATATGCGCTTCAGCAGACTGGACGATTTCTTGGGTTTCTGCTCGTCGGCCATCACTCGTCCTCCTTTCCAATTATCGCCACACGCAGTTTTGCGCTGCGTGCGCGCGGATTGCGTTCCACCTCCTCGTCAGACGGAACAATCGGTTTTCCCGACAGCGGCGCTATAGGCGACAGCCGGCGTCCGAAGAAGTCGGTTTCCACTTTGCCGTCGATGCGTCCGCTGCGCATGAAATTTTTCACCATGCGGTCCTCGATGCTGTGGTATGTTATTATGGCGAGTCGTCCGCCCGGGCGTATAGCCGTTAGCGTCTGCTCGAGAAACTCCTGAAGCGCGTCGACTTCGTGGTTCACCTCCATACGCAAAGCCTGGAACACTTGCGCCAGTTCTTTTTTCTCCTGACGAGGGTTTATAAGCGGTCGTGCCACGTTCAGCAGGTCGGCGATAGTGACAATGTCCTTCGAAGCCCTTGCCTTCACGATGCAGTCAGCCATTCGTTTGGCATTCTTCAGCTCGCCGTAAAGGCGGAAAATCGTGGTCAGCCGTTCGGCGTCGTATTCGTTTACCACGCGTCGCGCGTCAAGGTCGTTGTTGCGGTTCATGCGCATGTCGAGAACGCCGTCGCTGTATCTGAACGAGAAACCGCGCTCTCCGTCGTCGAAGTGATGGAACGACACGCCGAGGTCGGCGAGGATGCCGTCGGCAGGCAGCGCATTGTAGAAACGAAGGAAATTACGCAGGTATCGGAAGTTTCCATGCACAAACGTGAACCGGTTGTCGTCAATCCGGTTTGCATAAGCGTCCATGTCCTGGTCGAAACTGAACAGCCGACCATTAGGTCCGAGACACGACATGATGGCGCGCGAGTGACCTCCTCCTCCGAATGTCACGTCGACGTATGTGCCGTCGGGCTTTATGTCGAGCCCTTGGATTGTTTCCGGCGCCAATGCAGGGATATGATACACAGGTAGTTCCTCTTTCATTACCATAAAAAATCTTCTTCCATACCTAATTAGGTGGTAAAGGTAGACATTATTTATAAAAGTAGCGTAATAGATTGAAAAAAAGTTATTAACAACCGTTTAAAATGGTGTGTTTGGCATCGGAATTACGGTTTGGGAAGGCTTTTGTAGAAAAAATTAACCAGAAAGGCGATTTTTGTAAAAAAAAGATTGCGAATGAAGAAATAATGTGTAACTTTGTTGCTGTCTGGAAACGATAACCTAAAAATTAAAACAGATGAAGAAGAATTTACTATTTGGATTTCTCGCAGCCTCAGCGCTGCTTGGAGCGGCGCCGCTGGCAAATGCCGGAGTGGTGCTTGAGGAAGATTTCAACCAGTTTACGGATGGCACAACAAGCAAGCCAGGGAATGTGGACATCGCAGCGAGCGGAAAGCTCGGCGATGTGTTGCTTGGATGGACGGGTGATGCAATCTACGAAGCTGGCGGCTCACTGTTTGTCGGCACAACCGATGTGCTTGATTTCGACCCGCATTCTATTTCTACTCCCGATTTGGACCTGGATGCAAAGGATGGTAATATCCGCATCACATTGCGTGTGAAATCGTGGACAGAGTACGGCAACATGATCAACATCAAGGCCGGCGACACGAAATTGAGTTCCCCTTATTTCGAGGACGGAGAATGGCATGATTTTGTTATTGTAACAGACAAGGGACTTCCCGGAGCATTGTCGATTTCTTCAGCGAGCCTTTATTCCACCCCGTTCTTTATTGATTATCTGAAGATTGAACAGGGCGATGAGGTGGTGCCTTCACCAACATCCCTGCGTCCGACAGACTATGACGGCACAACATTCTCGGCACGCTGGCTTTCTGTGCCAAACGCAACAGGCTACACCGTGTCGGTCTACAACAAGGATGCCAAAGGCAACCGAATCAACGTCAAGACCTACGACGCAGAGCCGCTTCCGGAAGGCGACACATCGGGAAACCGCGTTGTTGTCACAGTTGACGACAACACGTTGAAATATTACTTTGTGGTTGTTGCCAAAAGAGGCACAAACGTTTCTACAGAGTCGAACGAGTCGGAAGTTATCAAGCACGTTGAAAGCCTGGCAGCTCCGACCGCACTCGCGGCAACCGACGTGACCACCAACAGCTTCACAGCCAACTGGACAGCCGTTCCCGACGCAGACACCTACACAGCAACTCTTTATAAGACCATAACTCTTACGGAGGACAGCGACACAGAGATTCTCAACGAAGATTTCGCGGGCATCACGAAAGGATCGTTTGATTTGATTGATCTTCCATCAAAAGACCCAGACAACCTCGACGCCTACACCCACACACCAGGTTGGTATGCATCGACATACGCTTTCGGTGGCGGAAGCCTTGTGCTTTGGCCGATGTTTGGAAGTGCGTTCTTTGTAACGCCGTCTCTTGACCTCAGCGGCAATGGCGGGGTGGTGTTTGTAGACTTTACCGCAGCCGCAGGCGACAGCGGAAAATACAAGACCGGAGAAAAAGTTACAGTAGACCTTCTGACACAGGCAAACAACGAGACCACAGTGCTTGAGAGCGCGGAAATCGAACTCGACGAGGGCGCGTTCAAGAACTACGGCACAATGTTTACCAAAGGCGCGAAAGGCACGTTTATCCGCTTCTCTTACGGAGGTACCAGCGAGGTGCATTTTGACGATGTAGTGATTACTCAGAAGACCAAGGCAGGCGACAAGGTGCGTACCGTGGCCCAGCAGGTTGAGACAACCGGACTGTCGGCGAAATTCACTTATGAGCCGGCGGCCAACACGGAATATTCTTACAAAGTGTTTGCAAGCGTGAACACAATCACAGCCGTTGGTATGGACGATGTGGTTTATTCAGGCGCATCCAACGAAATTGTGGTTGGTAAGGCAGACGGCGTTGCCGACGTTGCAGCCGCAGGATTCAAAGTGTTTGCACGCAACGGACGTCTCGTTGTCGATGCGGCAGAGGCAGCCCCAGTCACCGTTGTTGACGCATACGGTCGTGTAATCGCTGCATTTGAGGCACATCAGGGCGAGAACGCTGTTGATTGTCAAGGATTTGTAATTGTCCGCGTAGGCGACAAGGTGGTAAAGACCATTGTAAGATAGAAAAAAACGGAATTGCATATTTGACGAGTGTGCCGGACGGATTGTTCCGGCACACTTTTTTTTGAAAAAAGTATTGGAATGTCAATGTTTTATGTAATTTTGTAATTGTAATAGAAAAAATATTTAGACAACATAACAAAAACCGCTTTATGAATAAAATTTACTTGTTAACAGCGATGCTTCTCGTTGCTGCGGCTGCGATGGCAGGAGTGTCCGCGCCCCAGCGTGGGCCTCAGAAGCTGGCGCATGGATTGCCAGTGCCTGTTGTCAAGCCGGCCACCAACGTCAGCGATGCCGGGTTTACCGCCAATTGGGAAAAGGTCTCAGGAGCCAACTGCTACACCGTCTACACATATATCCGCCACAAAGCGCCGGCTGATGAAACCTACTATTTCTACAACGATGATTTCAGCGGATTCAAATACGGCTCCATCGAGAGTCCGTTCGACATAGGTTGGGGATGGCTCGACGGCTACACCAACCGCAGCAACTGGTATGTCTATGGCGCATATTCATGCCATGGCGTTTTTGGACTTTACAACAAAAAGTCGGCAGAGCAGAACGGAATGCTCATGTCGCCGATGTACAGCTTGCAGAACAACAACGGCAAGTTTACGGTGACGTTCCGCGCGAAAACCACCGGCACAGCCACTGTAGCCGTCTTCGCCACTGAATATCTGATGGCAGGACCCTCATACGCACTCGGCAAGGTGGGCAAGGTGGAGCTGACCAAGGAGTGGGCAGACTATACGCTTGAGCTCGACGGCGGAATCCAGGGCTGCTATGTGGAGCTTGATATGGTTGGTGGCGACAGCAACGCATATTTTGACAATATGACAATCAGCCAGCCTATGAAGGCAGGCGACGAGGCTATGCTCGTCTACGACTTTGTGGAAACAGGCGACGTGTCGAGCCACGACGTCGTGACAGGCGACAAGGTGGCAGGCGACGTGTATTGGTACCAGGTAGCCTCGCTGAAGCGGATGTCGTCAGGGTCGGAACTCGATGATTCTAACTACAGCGACCTCGTTGAGGTGAAGCAGGAAGGCGCGGTGTGCTCATTGAAAACTTCGGCGGCGCGCGCTTATGCCACAGCCGACGGCGTGGCGGTTGAAAATCCGGAAGGCGCCGATGTGGCGGTCTACGATGTCGGCGGAAGAGTGGTTTATGCAAGCCGCGACGGAGCGGAGAAGCAGATGGTTGTCCTGCCTTCGGGGGTCTACGTAGTGAAGGTGGGCTATAAGGTGATGAAAGTGATGAAATAACTTAATAAAAAAAGAACTATGAAGAAAATTCTAATGAGTGCTGCCGCTTTGTTGTTGTCGGCAGTTGGAGCGTATGCCGCTCAACAAAAGTATTATTTCCTTTATGAAGAGGGACATGAGGATCAGCCTGAAACCAGTTGGTTTATCCTTGACCGTGAGGCTAAAAAATACATTCCTGACTCTTGTGGAGATGATGAGCTGACAGTGAAAAACTATAAGAAATCGGGAAATACGGAAACGTTTGACTGCTATGATAATTCGTATTTTACGCACAGTGTGATAATGAAGAAGAACGACAAGGGACAGACTGTGGTGCAGATTTCTTACGAGAAAGGTAAAGCAAACGGACGGAAAATCGTTTGTGGAACCGAGGCTGAACAGAGTAAATACTGGGAAGAGTATGAAGCTAAAAACGGAGACGGCAGATCGTCGTCGACATCGGGCAATCCTGTGGACAAAGCCACAAAAAAGGTTAAGTCAGGATTAAAAAGCGGCTTGAACAAGCTTAAAAAGAAAAAATAATACAATAAACGTGGCGGGAGGCGGTATGCCTCCCGTTTTTTTTGTGCCACGCCGTGTTTGCTGTGCGTCTGATTATAAGAGAATTAGGAAATTTATTGGTAAAAAGCCAATAAAATATTTGCAAATCGCCATTTTGTGTATTATCTTCGCATCAGATTTCCAATAAAAACACACAAATCAAAACCGAGAATTATGTTTGAGCACAAAATCATGAGAAACCAAGAACTGATGGCAAACTGGCAACGCAGCCTGAAGAAAGCCATCGAAACCAACTGCTACGACAGCCGTTACAACGTGATAGACTGTGCGCTCCGCGGCGGCACACCACGCTACGACGTGAGTTACGACTACGCGTTGCGAATGATGTATCAGATGGTGCGCGACGGCAAGCCATGCTCCCGCCGGAGTAAACTGAAGCGTCAGATGTGGGAGGAGATAAGCCTCCACGTCAGGCGCGTCATGCACAGGCGCAAATGCACGATTGCCGAAGCCGTGGCGACAGTGCTTGCCGAGCAAAAAGCGTCACGCTACTTCCTGTCGAAAAAACAAGCTTCAAAAATCATCTACCATGAAATACACAACCGCAGCAATCATCGTATCCACACTGTTTAGCCTATCCTCGTGCCACAGCCATAGGGCAGTGGAGAGCACTGCGGGATTGCAGACACACACGGAAACGGCCGACAGCATCGCCGCCACACGCCGCATCTCGGCATCGGCGAAAGAGGCATCGGAAACCGTTGAGATAAACTTCTTTGCCCCCGACTCGACAGGCCGTCAAGCCGTGAGAAGCATAAGCCGGCACCGCCGGCTTGCAGCCGAGGAGCGCACCGACACAGTGACGGTGGCAGCTACGGGCGTGAGCATCGGGACTACAGAGCAGACCACATCGACGCGCCGGCTGCCTACGCGCTACCGACTTTCGCTTGCCGCATTGCTTGCGGCTGCAACAACACTAATCTTGATAACCTTTACAATTAAAAAAAGACAATGAACAACACACGAAAAATCACAATTTCAATCGACATTGAGCAAGTGCTTAAAACAGTTTATGCCGAGAGTGCGTGCCTCGCCTTGATGAGCGGCCGCGACAGCCGTCCGGCAGTAATCTCGTCCGACAACCGCCGATTGCTCGGCGTTTATTGCCTCAATGCCTGGCTATGTCTTGCCGGCGAACTCGCGAGCATCGTAGACAGCCAATCGTTTTCGATTCCCTCCGACAGCGACACCACCTACACGCTGTCGCTGACCGTTGACGGCGTCGGCACCGCCCAGAGCCTGCGCCGCTATGCAGAGCGCTACGTCGCACAGTCGGTGCTTGCCAGCTGCTATGCCGCCCGCGAGAGTCTTGCCATGCAATTCCGCGACAACGCCGCCCGGACGCTATCCGGTCTGCGCCTTGCCGCCACGCTCTCCGACAGGGTCGATTGTTGGCTGTAAAGCGTTGACGGACTGCCTTGTTATCAAATTTTCACAAAATGATAGGTATGCCGCAGCGGTCAAATTACGCTGATTTAGGTATTGCGGAAGGCAATGCGCCGACGTAATTTTACGACCAGAAAAACAACAATGAACAATTAAACTACACGAAGATGAAAATTGGTATTTTTTATGGCTCAACAACAGGCGTTACCGAGGCTGTTGCAGAGCGAATAGCGAAGAAACTCGGCGTAGCCTCCGCCGACGTGCACAATGTAGGGTCGGCCACAGCCGCCGATGCCGTGGGCTACGACGCGTTGCTGCTTGGCACCTCCACATGGGGCGCCGGCGAGCTACAAGACGACTGGTACGACTTTCTCGACCAGCTGAAGTGTCAGGACTTGACAGGCAAGAAAGTAGCATTGTTCGGCTGCGGCGACTCCTCGTCGTTCAGCGACACGTTTTGCAGCGCCATGGGCGAAATCCACGACGGTCTGGCAGCCACAGGCTGCGCGTTTGTCGGTCAGGTCGATGCCTCAGGCTATACCTACGATGATTCGGCGGCAGAGAGCGGCGGCAAGTTTGTCGGTCTGGCACTCGACGAAGTCAACGAAGACGACAAAACCGACGGACGCATCGACGCCTGGGTCGCACAGCTGAAGAGCGAGGGCGTGGAATAACCGAGAGACAGAAACAAACGTCAATGACAAAATAAAAAACGACCAACGACAATGATGGAAATAGCCAACACGATGCTGTCGAGCGAGCTTCAGGTGTTTCTCAACTATGTGTACGAATATAAGAAAGGCGTGCGCAACATGGTGCTATGCACGCTGAACCGCCGCTATCTGGCGGCAGCCGTGGCGCGACTCGACGATCAAGGCATCTGCCACTTCGAGCAGTCGGCCAACGAGAACAACGTCAATCTGTATTTCGGCAAGCCAGAATGCATCGCGGCAGTAAGGCAGTTTATCGTGCGCCCGCTCCATCAGCTGTCGCCCGAGGAGGATTTCATCCTCGGGGCACTGCTTGGCTACGACATCTGCCTGCAGTGCGAGCGGTTTTGCACGCGCAAGAAGCGTGCCGACGCTATGGCGCAGTGCGCCGGATGAAAGAATTAACGAAGTGTCTTTTCAAGCCGTCCCGGCGAGGACGGCGAAAAAGAAAGGCGAGTCCCGAAAGAGACTCGCCTTTTTAGATTTATTGAAGTGAAATGTTATTTCACGAGAACCTTAGTAGTCTTGCCATCGACAACAACTACGTAGATGCCGCTTGCAACGAAGAACTGAGCGTCCTTGCTGTTTACAGCGACAGCCTGTCCGGCAGCGTTGAAGATAGAAACAGCGTTAGCCTCACCGATGATGCGGATTTCGCCGATACCAGCAACAACCTTAGCCGCTTCAACGGCAGCGTCGTTAACGTTGTCGCCCAGACGGACAGCATAGATAGTGTTGAGACCGAGGTCGACAGTGATGCTGTATGCACCGCTCTTGATCTTGTAAGAAGTGTCGCCGTTCAAGCCGATAGCAGACATAGTCTTGTCGGCAAGCTCAGTATCCTTTACAGCTGGACCGTAGCGATGAGCGTTGACATCGTCCCAAGTGCCAGGAGTCGAAGTGAATGCGAAGTAGCCATAGTCGTTTTCATCGGCAGCGAGAATCGAGACGTTATCAATCTGATAGACGCCCTCAGATATCGGGTTGGCAACGTGAGTCTCGTCGGCAGGATCCCAAGCGTTAGGCTCAACAGAGCCAAGGAGGTAAAGCTTCTCAGGATAAACCACCGGAGCTTCGCCAGCAACGAGGACAGTCATGTTCTTAAGGTCGACAGTGAGTTCGAATTCGCCTTCCTCAGCCACGCGGATAGCGCCGGCAGCCTTCACGAGAGGCATAGCCTGGTTGAGAGTTACGGCAGCGTTGTCGGTCTCAAAACCGTAGCGGTTTGCATTGACAACATCCCAGTCAGCGTTAAGCACTGTAGTGATACCGAAGTTGCAAGGACCTGTTAAAGTGCCAGTGTAGACACCGTTCTCACCCTTAGTCAATTTCACGCCGTCTTCAGGGTTCCATACATTATCAGAACCGATGATGTAAACAGAAGCAGGATACTCGTCGCTTGAGATGTTGATGTCGTAGCTGCTTGGAGCGGCAACAACCACTTCACCGCTTTCGCGAGGAAGTGCAACCGACTTGAACAACTCACCGCTGTTGCTGACAATGTAGAGGTTGTTTGCGCAGTCCCAAGCGATGTCGTTGAGGTTGCGGCCGATAGTAGTGGCGAATTTGTATTTCTCAGTCAAAACAGGAGCGCCATTGTCGTCCTTAGAAACCTCGAATACTGTGAGAGTCTTGTCAGAAGTACCGATGGCGAGGAGAGAGAAGTCGGCGTTGAAGCGGATGCCGCCACCGCCGTAGAAACCGCCCTTGTCGTTAGAGTCAACCTTGTAGTCCTCTACGCCCTCAGCGTTGATGTGAACCAAAGTAGGTTCCGCTTCCGTAGCTTTAGAGCGAGAGTTGGCATACCATATACCGCCCTCGTTGTCGTAGATAGCAGTAGAGTTTGTGTGAGTGATTGTGTATTGACCAGTCAACGCGTCGATAGCCTTTGAAGGAGCACTGTCCCAAGTAGAGGCCTTGCCGAGGAGGTACTCGTCAGTGCGGTAGCCAGAGTAAGAGAAGCCAATGCCGCTTGCGTTTGTAGAAAGCATCAACAGCTTGAGACCATAGCCAGAGCCTTGGAGGTCCATACTTACGTTAGGCGCAGCGATAAATTCGCCGGCTTCGTTAGTGATTTCGTAAGTGTCAGGGTTTGCAGTGCCCTTGATTACCGGCTTGAACGCAGCGTTGAGGTCGGTTGGGTCAACCTGCCAGAGCGCGATGCCGTTAGAGTTCTGACCGCTCAGGAAGATACGGCCGTCGGCAGCGATGCGCACTTTTCGAGGGTCGTAAGAAGTTTTTCCATTAGGGAATGTAGTCTGGAACGTCTGGCCGCCCTTGAACGCATATTTGCCTTCAGCGTTTTTGATAGGGTTCATAGTCGGGTCGAAAGCATACAGACCGTTGTTTTCGCCAGAAGAGTGGTAGCCGGTAGGTTTCGCCGCCATAGCCTCGGCAACAAGGATTCGTCCGAAGTTAGGGCTGTCGGTGTTGTTGTCTACGTCCACGCTTGACGGGTGGTAGAAGCTGTATTTCTTAGTGTTTACAGTAGGCTCGGCAACAGTTGCGCTTGTAACGGCAACCTTGAATTGCACCAATGCGTCTTTAGGAACGTCGGCACCCGGGACTTCAACAGAGTTGAGGTTTTTGAGGGTCGTCATTTCATAGTCTCCGTAGGTAGCGACAGTAGTACCTTCGTATTCCTTTGTCATTTCGCCGTCGACAAACATCTGAACCTTTACAGATTCAGCAGGAGCGTTCAAGCGATAAGAAACAGTGTAGTTTCCAGCGGCTGGTTCCACCTTGATGTCGTAAGCGTAAGCGTTGCGGGCCTCAAGAGCAGGAAGCGGCTTAGGAATAGAGAATGTGTACTTTGCAGCTATCTGACCAGGAACGTATTGGTAGATTGCAGCAGTGTATTCGTCTACCTTCTCTACAGAAATCGCGTTCTGGTTAGGAGCGGCGGCAGATTTCGAGAATTCGTTTTCGTGAGTTGCAACCACCTCGTTTGTTGTGCGGTTCACAACCTGGAAACCGTCAACGTAGTTTGTTCCGCAAGGCTCGAATGTGAACAAAGTTCCGTCGAGAGTGACAGCGTCGCCACCAGCGGTAAGGTTTGCCGTTCCGACCTTTGTCAAGCCGTCAAAGAAAGCTTGCGCGCGTGCCGGACGCACAAAAATGTTGTCGGTTTCAGGATTGTTGTCGGCAGGTTGAACATGTCCGTCGGAAGCGCATGCGATGCCAGCAGCGATAGCTTTTGACTTTTCAGCGACCTGAACACCCTTTGCAACAAAGATTTTTGCAATTTTCCCAGAGTTGGCAGGAGTGATGTAGAAAGCACCGCCTGTTTCCGACATAACATTGCCGACAGCGCGACCCAAGAAGTCCATGCGGCCGGCTGTCACGCCTTCAGGAAGAGTGACTGTCAAATCAATCATCTCCGTTGTTCCAGCAGGGAGAATCTTGAACGTTGTTGAAGAAGCGGCGTTAGGAAAACCATCGTTTACGATGAAGTTTCCAGCTCCATCGACAGTGATTGCTGTACCTGCAGCGCTCGTTGCTACAGAGGTTTTCCCCTCGGCATTAATAGCGATGATTTGAGGCACGCTTTTGTCGTTGGTGTAGACTTTTCCGTCGAAACCAATGCCCCAACGGGCATTGCCGGCTGTAGGCAGACCCTCGGTCACCTTCCAGTCCTGCGTCAAAGTCTGTGCATTCATAGCCATGGCTGTCGATGCAATGGTCAAGCCAGCCAACAGAATGTGTTTAAAAGACTTTCTCATAAAAAAGATTTTAAGTTAATAAATGATGTGTATTCTGTATTTTTCTTTGTTCTTTTTCGGTTAGGTTATTACTAAACTGCGTAAAGATATGAAATTTATTTGAGAAACAAGCATCGGGAACAAGTTTTTAACTTATTTAACCCACAGAATGAGCTGCAACTGCCGCGGTAACGGAACAGGCATCCCAGACGAACGTCAAAAAAAACGCGTTGAGGATGCTAAAAAAACGTATAATTTGCTTGACAGTGTTAAATATCGCTAATTATAAGACAGTTTTTGAGCCGTTGAAACCAAATGTTTGTGCATTTGTCTATTAATAAGTATATTTGCAGACGGAAATGGAGGGGGCGGAAGTCTTCTCCATTGTTTTATTAATACATCAACAATTGAAGAATGATTGACAAAAGCGCGCTGACAGCAGTCTTGGAGCGAGGAATGGAAGGCACCGACCTTTTTCTCGTCGACGTCAGAATCAGCAAGGACAACAACATCGTGGTGGAAATCGACAGCGACACAAGTGTGGACATAGATGAGTGTATCCGCCTTAACCGACTTGTTGAGAGCGAGTTTGACCGCGACGAGGAAGATTATGAACTTGAAATCGGCTCAGCCGGACTGACATCGCCACTGCGCGTAGAGCGCCAGTATCACAAGAACGAAGGCAACGAGGTTGAAGTGCTTACCGCCGACGGTCGCAAGCTCAAAGGCATCCTCAAGAGTGCCGACGCCGACGGCTTCGTGCTTACGGTGGTCAAGAAAGTGAAACCCGAAGGCGCCAAGCGTCCGGTGGAGCAGGAGGAAGACCTTCGCTTCGGTTATAACGAAATAAAATATACAAAATACGTAATCCAGTTTTAAGACATTATGGCAAAGAAAGAGGAAACCATAAGCATGGTAGACAGCTTTTCGGAGTTTAAAGAGCTGAAGAATATCGACAAGACCACAATGATCAGCGTGTTGGAGGAATCGTTCCGCAACGTGCTGGCAAAGATGTTTGGATCGGACGAGAATTTCGTCGTAATCATGAACCCAGACAAGGGCGACTGCGAGATTTATCAAAACCTCACAGTAGTGGCCGACGGCGCCGTAGAGAATCCGAGCATGCAGATCGGTCTTACCGCCGCCCGCGAGATTGACCCGGAATGCGAGATCGGCGAGGACGTTACGAAAGAAATCGTTTTTGAGAAGTTCGGCCGCCGCGCCATCCTGACACTCCGTCAGACGCTCGCATCCAAGATACTCGATCTTCAGAAAGACGCCATCTATACCAAGTTCAAGGCAATGGAAGGCGAGATTGTAGTAGGCGAGGTCTACCAAATCTGGAAACGCGAAGTGCTTGTTCTTGACGAGGAGCACAACGAGCTCATCCTCCCGAAGGAAGAGCAGATTCCGAGCGACCGTTACCGCAAGGGCGAAACCATCCGCGCCGTCATCAAGGAAGTGCAGAACGCCAACAACAACCCGAAGGTGATAATTTCGCGCACAAGCCCTGAATTCCTCCGCCGTCTGTTTGAAATTGAGGTGCCGGAGATTCACGACGGACTCATCCTGCTTAAAGGCATCGCCCGCATCCCTGGCGAGCGCGCCAAGATAGCCGTAGAGTCGTATGACGACCGCATCGACCCGGTCGGTGCATGCGTCGGCGTGAAAGGCTCTCGTATCCACGGCATTGTGCGCGAGTTGCGCAACGAGAACATCGATGTGATCAACTACACAACGAATCCCGAACTCTACATCCGCCGCGCCCTCAGCCCCGCCAAGGTGTCGTCAATCCGCATCAACGAGGAAGAGAAGTGCGCCGAGGTGATGCTGCTTCCGGAAGAGGTGTCGCTTGCCATCGGAAAAGGCGGTTTGAACATCAAGCTTGCCACAATGCTGACCGGCTATCAGATCGACGTTTACCGCTTTACAGAGGACAGCGACGACATTTATCTTGATGAATTCAGCGACGAAATCGACAGCTGGGTTATCGACGCCCTCAAAGGCATCGGCTGCACCACGGCAAAAGCCGTCCTCAACATGCCACGCGAGCAGATAATCGACAAAGCCGACCTTGAGGAAAGCACCGTCGACCAAGTGCTCGATATATTGAAAGCGGAATTTGAGGATTAACAACAGGAAACTTAACAAGCAATATGCCAATAAAGATAAGCAAAGTAGCAAACGATTTGAATGTGGGGATTCCTACGCTGGTGGAATTTCTGCAGAAACACAATCAGGAGGTCGGCGATCCCGGCAACCTGAACCTTCGCATCTCCGACGAGCAGCACGAAATGCTGGTGCGCGCGTTTAAAAACGACAAAGACTTGAAGTCGAAGTCGGAGCGCTATGCCTCGGAGCGTCAGAAGGACAAAGTGAAAAACAAGGCATCGCAAGAGCCTAAAAAGCCGGAGCAGATAAAGACTGTTGTGGAAACCGTGCAGAAGCCGAAGATTCTCGGCAAAATCGAACTCGACAAGCACAACAACCCTGTCGTTGAAGAGAAGAAGCCAGAGCCCAAGCCAGCACCTGCGCCCGCACCCGCACCGAAACCTGCGCCGAAGCCGGAACCAAAGCCGGAACCAAAACCAGTGGTTAAGGAAGAGGTGAAGAAGGCGGAGGTGAAAGAGGAGGCAAAGCCAGCTCCGCAGCCGGCGCCACAGCCACAGAGCGCGCCGAAAGCCGCAGCGCCTGAGGTCTCGGAATCCAACGAAATCAAGACTGTCGTGGCAACAATCGCCGCTCCTAAGATTCTCGGCAAAATCGACCTTGACGCCATCAACCAGTCGACCCGTCCGAAGAAGAAGTCGAAGGAGGAAAAGCGTAAAGAGCGCATCGCCAAGGAAAAACAAGCCAACGGAGGCGCAAACGCCGACAGCGAGAAGCGCAAGCGCAAACGCATCGGCAAGGAGAAAGTCGATATTGAGCATCCGGGCGGACAGCAAGCCGGCGGACAGAAGCAAGGTGGAGGCAACAACGACAGCCGCCGCAACAAGAACAAGAACGCCGACCGTCCGAACAACAAGGCCAAGCGCCACATAAAGGCAGAGGTCAGCGAAGAAGACGTGCAGAAGCAGGTTAAGGAAACACTTGCGCGCCTCACCAACAAGCCTCAGAAGAAGAGTGCTAAATGGAGAAAAGAGAAGCGCGAGGCTTTTGAAGAGCGCGAGCGCGAGGAAGCCGCATTGGAGGCAAAGGAAAGCAAGACGCTGCGCATCACAGAATTCGTGACAGCCAACGACTTGGCACTGATGATGGATGTGCCGGTCAACAAGGTTATCGCCACATGTATGAATATCGGCGTGATGGTTTCCATCAACCAGCGACTCGATGCTGAGACCATCAACCTTGTAGCAGAAGAATTCGGTTTCAAGACAGAATATATCAGTGCGGAAGTGTCGGAGGCAATCAACGAGGAGGCCGACTCCGAGGAAGATTTGCTGCCGCGTCCGCCGATTGTGACCGTGATGGGACACGTAGACCACGGTAAGACATCGCTGCTCGACTACATCCGCAACGCCAACGTTATTGCCGGTGAGGCTGGTGGCATCACACAGCATATCGGAGCCTACAACGTGAAACTTGAGGACGGCCGCCGCATCACGTTCCTCGACACCCCGGGCCACGAGGCATTTACGGCAATGCGTGCCCGCGGAGCCAAGGTGACGGATATCGCCATCATCATCGTTGCCGCCGACGACAACGTGATGCCGCAGACCATCGAGGCAATCAACCACGCCTCGGCAGCCGGTGTGCCAATCGTGTTTGCAATCAACAAGATAGACAAGCCTGCCGCCAACCCGGACAAAATCAAGGAGGAGCTCGCCAACATGAACTACCTCGTGGAAGACTGGGGTGGAAAATATCAGTCGCAGGAAATCTCAGCCAAGAAGGGTATCGGCGTTAAAGAACTGCTCGACAAGGTGCTTCTCGAGGCAGAGATGCTCGACCTTAAAGCCAACCCCAACCGCAAGGCAACAGGCTCGATTATCGAGTCGTCGCTCGACAAGGGTCGCGGCTATGTGGCAACCGTGCTTGTGAGCAACGGAACGCTGCGTGTGGGCGACATCATGGTGGCAGGAACAAGCTATGGCAAGATCCGCGCCATGTTCAACGAGCGCAACCAGCGCATCACGGAGGCAGGCCCTGCGGCACCGGCATTGGTGCTCGGTCTGAACGGTGCGCCGACCGCCGGCGACACGTTCAACATTCTGGACACCGACCGTGAGGCACGCGAGATAGCCACGCGCCGCGAGCAATTACAGCGCGAGGTCAAGGAGCGCACCCGCCGTATGCCTGGCCTCGACGACATTGCCCGCCGCCGTGCGTTGGGCGAGTTCCACGAGTTGAACCTTATCGTCAAAGGTGACGTTGACGGCTCAATCGAGGCGTTGAGCGACTCGCTTATCAAGCTGTCGACACCGGAGGTTCAGGTCAACGTAATCCACAAGGCTGTGGGTGCGATTTCGGAGAGCGACGTTACGCTTGCCGCCGCATCCGACGCCGTTATTATCGGCTTCCAGGTGCGTCCGTCGGTAGCCGCCCGCCGTCTGGCAGAAAACGATGGCGTCGACATCCGTCTCTACTCAATTATCTACGATGCAATCGAGGAGGTTAAAGACGCAATGGCAGGAATGCTCTCGCCGGAGCTCAAAGAAGAGGTTACCGGTACGGCAGAAGTGCTTCAGACCTACAAGATATCGAAGGTCGGCACGATTGCAGGCTGTATGGTGCGCGAGGGCAAGGTGAAACGCACGAGCAAAGTGCGCCTTATCCGCGACGGCATTGTCATCTACACGGGCGAGCTCGGCTCTCTGAAGCGTTTCAAGGACGATGTCAAGGAAGTGTCGTCGGGCTACGACTGCGGTCTTAACATCGCCAACTACAACGACGTGAAGGAAGGCGACATGATTGAAGCCTACGAAGAAGTAGAGGTTTCAAAAACGCTGTAAACGCAGGCAATGCGGACAGTGAGTGTCAACATCGGAACTAATCTCGGCGACCGCGAGGCAAACTTGCGCCGCGCCGTTGACGAGATAGCCCGCAGCGTTGGCAGCACCCCGCGAGTCTCAAGCATATACGAATCTGAAGCATGGGGTTATCAGTCTGATAACCCCTTTTTCAATATCGCTGTCGAGTTTGAGAGCGACTTGCCCGTCGGGCGTCTGCTGGACATCTTCCAGCGCATCGAGCGCAAGGCGGGAAGCTCCAGCCACCGCAATGCCGACGGCAGTTATGCCGACCGTCAGCTTGACATCGACATCGTGTATGCCGGCGATGAGGTTGTCGACACCGCCGCTGTCGTCCTGCCTCATCCACGGATGGACAAACGCGAGTTTGTGCTGGCACCGCTCTGCGAGTTGTCGCCCGGGTGGCGGCATCCCGTCAGCCTGCTGACGGCTGCAGAAATGCTTGCCCGTCTGCGCGCAACCGATAAAACAGACAGAAAATAGGACATTAAGAATGAACATTTCAATTTCCGGCAATGTTGGAAAGACAGATAAAAATGCGTAACTTGCGCACACAAAACGAAAGAAGCGAATGAAGATAGGAACAATTGACTTGGGAGAGCGCCCGGTGCTGCTGGCACCGATGGAAGACGTGACTGATCCGTCGTTCCGTCTCATCTGCAAAGAGCAGGGAGCCGATATGGTCTACACGGAATTCGTGTCGGCCGACGCTCTTGTGCGCAACATCAACAGCACCACCCGCAAACTCCACACCAACGCCGCCGAGCGGCCTGTGGCGATACAAATCTACGGCAAGGAGGTGGAACCGATGGTGGAGGCTGCAAAAATCGCCGAGGCAGCCGGTCCCGACGTCATCGACATCAATTTCGGATGTCCGGTGAAGAAGGTGGCGTCGAAAGGCGCGGGGGCAGGAATGCTCCGCGACGTGCCCAAGCTGTTGCAAATCACGCGTTCGGTGGTCGACGCGGTGAAGTTGCCCGTGACGGTCAAGACCCGTCTGGGGTGGGACTGCGAAAACAAAATCATCACCACGCTCGCCGAGCAGCTGCAGGACTGCGGCATCCGTGCGCTTACAATCCACGGCCGCACTCGCAGCCAGATGTATACCGGCGACGCCGACTGGACGCTTATCGGCGAGGTGAAGCGCAATCCCCGCATCACGATACCGATTGTCGGCAACGGCGACATCACGACGCCAGAGAGCTTGAAAACGGCATTCGACCGCTATGGAGTGGATGCCGTGATGGTTGGCCGCGCCTCGATAGGCGCTCCGTGGATTTTCCACGAGATGAAGCACTATCTGCTCCACGGCACCGCGATAGAGATACCGGCGTCGGAGAAGATGGCGCTGCTCCGCCGCCAGATTGCGGAGAGCATCGAAGGCATCGATGAGTTGAGAGGCATTCTCCACATCCGCCGTCATCTTGCCGCGTCGCCGCTCTTCAAGGGTATCCCCAATTTCAGGGAAACGCGCATCGCAATGCTTCAGGCAAAGACGTGGGCAGAGCTCGACGACGTGCTGCAACGCATAGAAACTGATTATTTACATATTTAGAAACAAGCGACGTTATGAAGAAATTCTTTTTGGCTATCATCACCCTCTGCTGCGCGGCAGCGGTAAATGCCACTCCACACACCATCAATGTGGGCGAATTCAACGAACTGGTGGTTAACGACGGCATCAACGTGGTCTATTCCAACAATGCCGACTCAGTGGGCATCGTGGCGTTTGACATCGAGAAGGAATACACATCCTACATCATGGCAGAGCGTTCGAAGGGCAGACTGAAAATACAGCTCGACCCTGCAGCAATCACTGTCAAGACACTGCCTATGGTCTATGTCTATTCGTCGTATCTGTACAAGGCAGAGAATACAAAGGACAGCACTCTGACGCTGCGCAAAGTGGCTCCGGGGGCTAAAATTGACATACAGCTTCAAGGCAACGGCACAATCATCGCCAATGGTCTTGACGCTATCAACATCAACCTTAAGCTGCTCACAGGAAAGGGTAAAATCATAACATCGGGCAAATGTGAGAACTTGTCGATAAAGAATGTGGGCACCGGCGAGATTCAAGCCGACGAGGTGGCGGCGAAACACGTGAAATGCACGCTGATGGGCACCGGTGCAATAGGTTGCGCCTCTAAAGAAACGCTCTCCGTGAAGGGCGTAGGCTCAGGAAAGGTGTACTATATCGGGAAACCTGTCATCACCAAGAGCAAGCTGTCGAATGTGAAAATCGTGCAGCTCGAAGGCGGCGTCGAGACAGAAGTCACCGATGTGATTGAAGACAATGAGCCGGAAACAGAGGCTGCCGAAGGCTCGGAAACCACCGACAACGGCACCGGTCTGCTCGACTTGATGGAAGTGCCGGAGCCGGCAGTCGTAAACCGAGAATAGGCGCGTGGAAGAAACCGAACTTAAACTGAAAACAGCGCGCACGCTAAAGTGGAACACCATCGACAAATTCGCGTCGCAGGTGTTCTACGGCGTCACGGGCGTCGTGCTTGCCAACCTGCTCTCGAAGGAAGACTTCGGGCTGGTCGGCGCCATGCTTGTGTTTCAGGCGTTCGCATCACTGTTTGTCGACAGCGGATTCTGCGCGGCGCTGATACAGAAAAAATCGCCTACTGAAACCGACTATTGTACGGTTTTTTATTTCAACCTCGGCATCAGCATTGCCATCTACGCCATCCTGTGGGCGTGTGCGCCGTTGATTGCCGACACCTTCGGCGACCAGCGACTGATAAGCCTGTCGAGGGTGATGTTCCTGTCGTTTATCATCAACGCCACCGCCCTTGTGCAGACCAACCGCATGATGAAGCAGATGACGATGGCGCGCGTGGCGATAGCCAACTCGCTGGGGCTTGTCGTGTCGGGAGCCGTGGGCATCTGGCTTGCCGTGGAAGGCTACGGCGCATGGGCAATCGTGTGGCAGACCATTGTGCTCGCCACCGTCAAATCGGTATTCCTGTGGACGACAACAGGCTGGCTTCCGCGCACGGGGTTCAGTATGGCGTCGCTGCGGTCGGTGTTTTCCGTTGGCAGCGGAGTGATGGTGTGCTCTTTTCTCAACACATTGTCGCTCAACGCCTACTCGTTTATCATCGGTGCTTACTACAACCTTGCCAAACTCGGATGCTACACGCAAGCCGACAAATGGAGCAAGATGGGCATACAGTCGATAGCGCAGATACTGACGGCGTCGTTCCTACCGGTGCTCAGCGGTTTTCAGGATGACAGGGAACGGTTGCTGCGCGCCATGCGCAAGATGAACCGCTTCACCGCCTATCTTGTCTTTCCTCTGCTGCTGTTGCTCACGACGTGTGCCGAACCGATATTCCACATCCTTTTTGGCACGAAGTGGGATGAAGCCATAATCCTGTTTCAGATACTCGCCGTGCGCGGCATCTTCATTGTGCTTGCCACCAACATCAACAACTACATCCTCGGACTCGGGCGTTCGCGCTCGCTTGTGGTCTACGAATCGGTCAAAGACGCATTGATGATAGCCGCCATCGTGGTGACCATCCCCATGGGCATAACGGCGATGATTTGGGGACAGCTTGTGGCATCGGCGCTGTTCTTTGTCTATGCCGTGATTGTGGCTGGTCGCATCGTAGGCTATCCGACGCGCAACGTGGTGGGCGACATCCTTCCGTATGCCGTCATTTCGGGCGCTGTGGCTGCGGTTCAGTGCCTTGTGCTTGTCGGCATTGCTAATCCGTGGCTAAACATCCTTGCGCAGACATCTGTGTGCTTCGCGCTCTATTATGTGGCAAACCGCTTCCTGAACTCAACAATTCAGCGCGAAGTGCTGGGCTATGCCCTTGGCCGTTTCCGCAAAAAGAAGGAAGGTCGTAAGGGGTAGAAATTGGAAATTTTGTGATTTTTCACGTGTGACTCCTTGGAATTTTGTGATAAAATAGGCCACAAGGACTGGAATTTTGTGATTTTTCGCATATATTTGCTTGGAATTTTGTGATTTAACGCTATCTTTGCAAAAGAAAAATGTGTTGATTATGAGATTAATGCGGAGAAAAATAGACGACTTTCTCAAAGAATGGAAGGAAAACGAGGATCGATTGCCTCTTATCGTCAAAGGAGCGCGGCAGATTGGCAAGACGGCATCCATCATGCAATTTGCAAATGACAACTATAGGAATGTGGTTGCCATCAATTTTGTTTTACAGCAGAAATTCAAGTCGATATTTGATGACGGCTATGATGTGGACAGTGTTGTGCGCAACATCACGCTTATCAACCCCAATATAGAATTAGAACCGGGCAACACGATTTTCTTTTTCGATGAGATGCAGGACTGCCCTGTTTGCGCCACAAGTCTTAAGGCATTCAAAATAGATGGTAGGTATGACGTGGTCTGCTCCGGCTCGCTTATGGGCATTAATTATCAGGAAATAGAGTCGAACAGTGTGGGCTACAAAGAGGATTATACAATGCATTCCATGGATTTTGAGGAGTTTCTGTGGGCAAAAGGTTATGATTCCGCGTTTGTAGAGCGACTGTTCGAAAAGATGGTGTCAGTCACACCGTTGTCGAGCTTGGAGATGGATGTGTTGGGAGGGTTGTTTCGCGACTATATGATTGTCGGCGGAATGCCGGCGGTGGTCAGTTTGTTTGTAAAGAAGGGCAATTTCAGCGGCACGCTCAAGATGCAACGGCAACTTCTTCTCGACTATGAGGAGGACATAACGAAGTATGCGCAAGGTCTTGACAAGGGTAAGATAAAGAATGTCTACAACCACATTTCTGTGTTCTTGGGGCAAGACAATAAGAAATTTCAGATCAGCAAGATTGCCCATGGTGCCAGAAGCCGGGAATATGTCGGCACGGTGGAATGGCTTAGTGATGCCGGAATAGTCAATGTGTGCCATTGTCTTGCGCATATCTCCCTGCCGCTTAAGGGCAACTACGATCCGAAATCATATAAGCTCTATTACAAGGATACGGGTTTGCTTGTTGCCTCGCTCGACGAGGAGTCGCAGGAGGATATGCGGGTGAATAAGAATTATGGCACTTACAAGGGTGCTGTTTATGAAAACGTTGTAGGTGATATGTTGGCGAAGCAAGGCTATGATCTGTATTTCTATCGCAATGAAAAATCAACGTTAGAGATGGACTTCTTCATACGCGACATTCAAACATTGATACCCATAGAGGTGAAGGCATCGGACAATGCAACCAAATCGTTGTCAAAGTTGACGGCTAACGACGGCAAATATCCGGATATCCGTTACGGCATTAAATTATGCAATAAGAATATTGGATTTAATGGCAGGTTCTATACTTTCCCATATTTTCTTGCGTTTCTGCTCAAGCGGTTTGTAAGTGAAAAATAGGGGAGGGGTGAGTCTCTTTATCAGTAATATAAGCAAAAACAACACAGCGGCACCGGATGGCGTCGCTGTGTTGTTTTGTCTGTTTGTTGAAACGCTTACAAACGGCGTTTTTCAGGCGGATAGTCGATTGAATAGTGCAATCCGCGCGACTCGTGGCGTTCCTTTGCCTGTCGCATAATCAAGTAGCCCACGTTGATGAGGTTGCGCAGCTCGCAGATTTCACGCGATGCCTTGCTCTGCTTGAACAGACGCTCGGTCTCCTCGTATAGGATGTCGAGGCGGTTCCATGCACGGTCAAGTCGCAGGTTGGAGCGTACGATGCCCACGTAGGTGCTCATGATTTGGTTCACCTCCTTGAGACTCTGAGTGATCAGCACCATCTCCTCGTTGTGCTGCGTGCCCTCGTCGTTCCATTCCGGCACGTCTTCGCGCAGCGAGTAGTGGGCAATGTTTGCCATCGAATGCTTTGCCGCCGCGTCGGCATAGACCACGGCTTCAATCAGAGAGTTGGAAGCCAGTCGGTTGCCTCCGTGCAGGCCTGTGCATGAGCATTCACCCACGGCATACAGGCGTTGGATTGAAGAGCATCCGTTGAGGTCCACCTTGATGCCACCGCACAGGTAGTGTGCAGCCGGTGCCACAGGGATATAGTCTTTCGTAATGTCGATGCCGAGGCTCAGACACTTGGCGTAAATGTTTGGGAAGTGGTGTTTCGTTTCTTCCGGGTCTTTGTGGGTCACGTCGAGCCACACATGGTCGTCGCCTCGCATCTTCATCTCGTTGTCGATGGCTCGCGCCACGATGTCGCGTGGAGCGAGCGACAGGCGCGGGTCGTATTTCTGCATGAATTCCTTGCCGTCCATTGTGCGCAGCACGGCGCCGTAGCCACGCATAGCCTCAGTGATGAGGAACGAAGGGCGGTCGCCCGGATGGTATAGTGCAGTTGGGTGGAACTGAATGAATTCCATATCCTTTACGGTACCTTTTGCGCGGTACACCATTGCGATGCCGTCGCCGGTTGCCACCATCGGGTTTGTTGTCGTGGTGTAGACCTGACCGATGCCGCCGGTTGCCATCACTGTCACTTTCGACAGGAAAGTCTCCACTTTTCCGGTTTCGGGGTTGAGGATATATGCTCCGTAGCAAGTGATGTCGGGAGTGCGTCGCGTCACGATTTTACCCAAATGATGCTGGGTTATGATTTCAACGGCGAAGAAATTCTCAAACACGTCGATGTTGGGGTGACTTTTGAGGGCGCGCACGAGACTCTGCTGGATTTCGGCGCCGGTGTTGTCGGCGTGGTGCAGGATGCGGAACTCCGAGTGTCCGCCCTCGCGGTGCAGGTCGAACTCACCGTCTTCCTTGCGGTCGAAATCAACGCCCCACTTGAGCAGTTGGTTGATTTGTTCGGGAGCGCCTTTCACCACCTTCTCCACGGCAGCACGGTCACTGAGCCAGTCGCCGGCAATCATAGTGTCTTCTATGTGCTTGTCGAAGTTGTCGACTTTGAGATTTGTCACTGAAGCCACACCGCCTTGTGCATAAAAAGTGTTGGCCTCTTCTATGTCCGATTTGCAGATTAGCGCCACACGGCCTGTCTCTGCCACTTTCAGCGCGAAACTCATTCCCGCTATTCCGGACCCGATTACGAGATAGTCATATTTACGAACCATGACAAAATGATTTTTTATCAGCGCAAAAGTACGCAAAAACCGACTATACTACAAAAAAATTTCAGAGCTTTTGTCGCTATTTTATCGGCAGCTCGATGCGGAACGTGGTTCCGGCGCCGATTTCCGACCACTTGACGAAGATGCGTCCGCCGTGATATTCCTCAATTATACGCTTCGCCAGCGTCAGACCGAGTCCCCATCCGCGCTTCTTGGTGGTGAATCCGGGACTGAACACCGTCTTGAAGTTTTTTCGGGCAATGCCTTTTCCGGTGTCGGTCACTTCGATGAATGCCGTGCGGTGGTCGTAGCCGGCGGTCACGTTGAGACTTCCCTTGCCTTGCATGGCGTCGACAGCGTTCTTGCACAGGTTTTCAATCACCCATGCGAACAGCGGACGGCAGAGCATCACGTTGCGGTCGTCGTCGGGGAGGTTGACCGACAGTGCCACACTCGTGGAGATGCGTGCGCGCATATAGTCAAGTCCCTGCCTTACCGACTCGCACACGGGCTCCAGCTTCATTTCCGGCTTGGAGCCGATTTTCGAGAATCGGTCGGCAATCATCGACAGCCGGTTCACGTCTTTGTCCATATCCTCGACAATCTCTTTGTCAACGCCCGACGCCTCGAGCATCTGCACCCATGCCATTAGCGATGAAATCGGCGTGCCGAGCTGGTGGGCGGTTTCTTTCGACAGTCCGACCCACACTTTGTTCTGCTCTGCCTTTTTTGTCGACATCACGGCAAGGTATACGATAATCACGAAGATTATCATCACGGCAATCTGGATGCGCGGCAGGTAGGACATGCTTGTGAGCAGCGTGGAGTCCTCATAGTAGATGTGTTGCGTTGTGGCGCCGTCGATTTTGATTGGGATATGGTTGTTTGTTTTTTTCAGAGCCTTGAGCCGTTTGGCGAGAAACGCGCGGTTGGCGTCCGACAGCAGGTCGGGCGTCAGCGAGTCGACGGGTTCGGGCATCTTGAAGTTGCGCGACATCAGGATGTTGTCGTTGTCGTCGACAAGCAGCACCGGGATGTTGTTGTTGTTTTTTATGATGCTCAGATAGAAGTCGATGTCGGACGACTGAGCCGATGTCAGCGCCTTTGTGGCGTTGGCCCAAATCTCCATACGCTCGCGTTCCTGGTCGGCAAGGTCGTCGACCAAGTTGTTGGAAATGTGGAGGAAGAAAGCCACAAGCACCAGCGACACCGCCAGAAACACAGTCTTCCAGATCCGTCTGTTGTCATAGATGTTAGCCATACTGTCTGCAAACTTAGTGCATTTGTCGCTCAAAAACAAATTGTGACAGGGTTGTTATTGGATAATCGCGTCAGAAAGCGTAACTTTACGCTGAACTTTAAAACGCGAATCGACTATGAACGACAAGATACAGATTTTCTGTGAGAACACAGGCAAATATATGGATGTCAAAGGCGGAGAGACACTGCTCGACGTGTACAACCGCATAAAGGATGAAATCAGCGTGAAGCCTATTTGCGCCCACGTCAACCACAAGACCGAGGGTCTCAACTATCCGCTTTTTATGCCGAAGATGGTGAACTTCATCGATGAGGGCAATCCGTCGGGACAGCGCATGTATGTGCGTTCGCTCTGCATGGTGCTCGCCAAGGCTGTCCACGACCTGTATCCTGCCGCAAGTCTGTGCATAGAGCATTCCATCGCCAGCGGATACTATGCCACTATCGACCGGCAGACTGCCGACGCCGCTACTGTCGCAGCCGTGAAGCGTCGCATGGAGGAAATCATTGCCGCCGACATTCCGTTTGTCAGAAGCACTAAGCTTACGACCGATGTCATCAAGCTGTTTCGCAACGCCGGGATGGCTGACAAGGTGACGCTGCTTGAAACTGCCGCCGACCTTTACACCACATATTACAGCCTTGAAGGGTTTGTAGACAGTTACTATGGCGACCTTGTGCCGTCGACATCCTATGTCGGGGTGTTCGACCTTGTGCCCTACGAGAGCGGACTGCTCCTGCTGCCGCCCGACTTTGACGGTGACCGCACGAAGCCTGCGGGGATTAATCCGCAGCCAAAACTGTTCAAGGCGTTTACCGACTATATAAAGCTCAACAAGACGGTGGGAGTGGGCAGCGTGGGCATGCTCAACAAGGCCGTCGCCGACAAGAGCAACGTGGGCATGCTGATTGCCGTGGCAGAGACCATCCACGACAAGAAAATCGGAGCCATCGCCGACCAGATCACCGAACGTTTCCGACAGGGAGGCGCGCGCGTGGTGCTGGTGGCAGGACCGTCGTCGTCAGGCAAAACGACCACAACCAAACGCCTGTCCATCCATCTGCTTGCCAATCTGGTGCGCCCGCAGATGATTTCTCTCGACAATTATTTCGTAGACCGTGAGCACACGCCGCGCGACGAGAACGGCGACTATGACTATGAGTCGCTCTACGCTCTCGACATCGAGCAGTTCAACAAAGACCTGACCGACCTTATCGCCGGAAAGGAGGTGGCGATGCCGTCGTATGACTTCACCACAGGCAAACGCACATACAAAGGCAACAAGCTCCGTCTCGACGACAACTCGATACTGCTGATGGAAGGCATCCACGGACTTAATCCAGAGCTGACGGCAAGCATCCCCGACGAGATGAAGTACAAGGTGTATGTGTCTGCGCTCACAACGCTCAACATCGACAACCATAACTGGGTGCCGACAACCGACAACCGACTGCTGCGCCGCATTGTGCGCGACTTCAAGTATCGCGGCACGTCGGCGCTCGACACCATCCGCCGTTGGCCGAGCGTGCGCCGTGGCGAAGGAAAGTGGATATTCCCGTATCAGGAAAACGCCGACGCAATGTTTAACTCATCGCTGATATTCGAGCTTGGTGTCATGAAGGACTTTGCCGAGCCGATATTGAAGCAGGTACCGCACAACGTGCCGGAATATGCTGAGGCATACCGTCTGCTCAGTTTCCTCAGCTACTTCAACGCCATCCCCAACCGTCAAATCCCAGCCACAAGCCTTTTGCGCGAGTTCCTTGGCGGCAGCAGCTTCAAGTATTAGAAAAAATCTTGGAAAAGCGGACAAAAACAATGTGAAAATGCTTGGAAAAGCGGACAAAAACGCATAATTTTGCCTTGGAAAAACGACAAGACGATGCTTAAACGAAAGATTGACAGATTTTTAAGAGATTTTTTCAAGACGTCAAGAAACGCCTTGCTTATCAGTGGTGCGCGACAGATAGGAAAAACCTTCTCGATTCGTGAGTATGGCAAGGAGTATAAGCATTTTGTCGAGATAAATTTTGTCGACAATCCCGAAGCTGCAGAGATGTTTGGCAAAGGTTTGTCGGCGCACGACATTTTGTTGCGCTTGTCGCTTTTGACAAAAGCAGAACTTGTCAAAGGCGAAACTTTGATATTTTTTGATGAGGTTCAGGAATGTCCGGAGATTGTCACGGCAATAAAATTTCTTGTGGAAGAGGGTTCTTATCGCTATGTGCTCAGCGGATCGTTGCTTGGTGTGGATTTGAAGGATTTGCGGTCTGTTCCTGTAGGGTATATGAGTGTTAAGAATATGTATCCGCTGGATTTTGAGGAGTTTATAAGGAATGTGGGTGTTGGCGACAGTGTAGTGGAGTCAGTTAGGAAAGCATGGCTTGACCGCACCTCAGTCGACAGTTTTGTCCACGCTAAAATGATGGAGCTTTATCGCCTGTATCTTGTTGTTGGAGGAATGCCCGATGCTGTACGGCAATATCTGGAAACCAACAATCTGCAGACGGTTATAAGAATACAGCGCGACATAATAAATCTATACAAGCGCGACATTTCAAAATATGACTCGGGCAACAAACTCTATATAGAAGAAATCTTCAATCTAATTCCTCCGGAATTAAATGCCAAGAACAAGAGGTTCGTTCTCAAGAATTTAAATGAAAATGCTAAATTCTCGCGCTTGCAGAACAGTTTTCTGTGGCTGACAGACGCTGGCGTGGCGTTGCCTGTGTATAATGTTGAAGAGCCGAAAGTTCCGTTGCTGCTTTCGCGGTCGCGCAATTTATTCAAGCTATTTCAAAGTGATGTGGGGTTGCTCGCCGCACAATATGCTGAAGGCATCCAGTTGCGCATTATTGAAGGGGGAAGCGACATCAATTATGGCTCGGTCTATGAGAATGCCGTGGCGCAGGAATTGACGGCGCACGGGTTCAACACATACTACTACAACAACAAGAAACGCGGTGAATTGGATTTTGTAGTAGAGATGCAAGGCGGTGTGTTGCCGATAGAAGTGAAGTCGGGAAAAGACTATGCGCAGCATCGGGCATTGAACAATGTCCTTGCCTGTGCGGATTATGACATTCCGTATGCGCTTGTGCTGAACAATGACAATCTGCGTGTTGACGGGCGTGTTGTCTATGCCCCGGTTTATATGACAATGTTTCTGGAGCACGACAATGATGCGCCTGAGTTTTATAAAATCGATTTGACTGGGTTGGGATAGACCAGGTAAATATTTGAGTATAATAAAAAACGACTGTTTTTATGAAAAAATTTTGTTTGGGGTTTCCTGGTTTGCTATCTTTGCATTGCAGACAGAAAAACTGTCATGTGACATATCGATAACTGTGAAGCGTTATGCTTATCTCTAAGTCGGGAACGTAGGAAATTCAAGACTTTTCAGAGGGAAAGCGTAATGGCTTCCCACGCAATAGCGTGGGCTGCCGTTGCTGTATCTTCTGAATAAGGTTTTTCCTACGACCTCCGACTTAGATGCATGGCATAAGCAGCGCCACGCTTCGCGTTTTTTTAATACCAAAAAGAAGGAGCCATTGGGGCGTGTGATGGCTCGGATTATAAAAGATGGATTACAAACTTAAAGCGCGTTTTTTGAGCCTTTATTCTATGATATTGGCAGATGGCATAATTGATGCGCGGGAGATGGAGACTCTTTATAGAATAGGGAGGGAAGAGTATGGAATTTCCCAAAAAGAAATAGACTTGGCCATTAAAGAAAGCGGAACTCCATTTCATTGCCCAGAAGATTTGCCAGGCAAAATTAGTTTTTTATATCAAATGTCGGAGATTGCGCTTGCCGATAATCAACTTGATAATTCTGAGCGTTCGTTGATTTGTAAATATGCGAAAAGAATGGGATTTATTGAAGAGAATATCAATGATATTGTAGATTATCTTTTGCAGCAAGCAAAGGCGCATGTCCCAGTCTCAGACGTAATCGACAATATAATGAAGGAGGAATAATTATGCATAGGCTTAAAAAACTGTTTAGTTTGGGTGCCCCTGATGTGAAAAGAGTTGATGGGACAACAAATTTTGAGGGCATCAAGGAGGCGAGACAACAGGGTGAAACGTATATTAATTATGGCAGGCGACTGTGCGGTATTGTCAATGCAAGTGTTGCGGCGTTGCCACCATTTCTACAACGCATATATAGTCAGGAAAGGCATTCGCAGATTGTTGACGAGGCTAAGCAGCGACAAATGAGGTTGCAGGTAGAGAAAGAGATTGCAGATATTGATATTAAAATCTCCCAAGAAAATAATAATCTTGACTTGCAGAATAAGAAGATTGAAGATGTGAGAATGGAAATGGAAGATGTCAAGCGTAATATCGTAGGTCTGAAGCAAAAGGATAATGAGTTGAATAGGAGTGCGAACATTAAGATGATTCTAGGAATTGTAATTCTAGTACCATTGACCATATATCTTTTTACATTCTATAGTTCAACTTTTTATTCGGCCTTTTTTAAGGATTTTGGGACAGCGGAAAATATAGGAGTGAAAGCAGCGATGTTTGACCCTCAGGCTTTGAGCAAAGCCATGTCTGAAGGCATAATGGAGTTGTTGTTTGTGCTTAGCGCTCCAATTATTTTTTTAGGGCTTGGCTATAGTCTGCATATTTTCACTCAGCAGAAAAAAAGATCGAAATATGTTAAAATAGTATTTATTGTTCTTGTCACATTGCTTTTCGATTGCATTCTTGCCTATTTGATAGGCAAAAGTATATATGATTATGATAAACTGAACACGCTAGCGGATATGCCTAACTACTCAATTTATATGGCCGTTTGCGATGCAAATACGTGGGCTGTAATTTTTTGTGGATTTATAGTATATATTATCTGGGGTGTTGTCTTTGATATGGCATATACTGGATTTGAAGATAGAAAATCAACCAAACGGGAGGTGGAAGCTTGTAACATCAAGATGGATTCATTTAAGGAAAAACTCGCACAATTGCAACAGGGGTTGACTGACATTAAGAATAAACTCGCTCAACTTAATGGCGATAGAAATAACAGACAGAGCTCGTTGAACAATAATATTTTTGTGGATTTGTCGCCAATAAAAGTAGCATTCAGCGATTTCTTTTCTGGTTGGATGACGGTTATGCCTGCGCTTGGAAAGGGGGTTGCTCAGCAAGAAGAAGCAAAAAATGTGTATCAAACAACATTTGAAAATTTATTTAATGTGACATCAATAAAAGAAAGTGAGGAAAAATGAAAGTGAAAGGAATAATACAATCGACTATGTCTGCCATTATTGTTGCAATGGTAATGTTTGGGTGTAGTTCGGAGAAGCAAGTCAAATCAAAGAAAGATCTATCGCTTCCTTTGAATATCACGATTTATTTGGATTTGTCTGATAGACTTGTGCGAGACCTAACTCCGTCGCAAAGAGAACGGGATTTGGCAATTGTTGAACATTTTACAAAGTTGTTTCAGGATTCGTGCCAGAGTACGGGTATTTTAAAATCAAAGCATAGGCTTAAGGTGTTGTTTTATCCAGCTCCGGAAAATACAGAAATAAACACTCTTGCATCGGCTTTGGTGATTGATATGAAAAATCTGCAGGCAAAAGATAAAAGAGTTGAACTTCAGAAAATGCCAAGCGTTTTTAAAAATAGCTTGGCACAAATTTATGATGAAACGTTGAATGCTAAAAAATGGCTTGGAAGTGATATCTGGGGATTCTTCAGCAATAAGAAAGTTGACGATTTATGCATTAAAAAAGGATATAGAAATGTCCTCGTTATTTTGACAGATGGATATTTGTATTATGAATTAAACAAACAGCAAAGTCAGGATGCTTATTCTTATGTTACGTCAAAAACATTACTAAAACAGAATTCTTCAATGATTGTTAAAAGAAAAGGATTGCAGGGATTGGAGGTGCTTATGCTTGAAACCAATCCGTATAGTCCAAAAGAGCATGATCGGTTGCAATCGGTTCTTGAGAATTGGTTTGAGGGCATGGAAATTGGGCGTTTTGTCGTTTCTGAAACTGATTTGTCCAGCAATACGGAGACTGTTATAGATAACTTTTTAAATGGTGATAAATGAAATACATAATATCGTTTGTGTGAAGTGGTCTTGTTGTGTTGTTCTTACGACAAGTCAGAAAGAGTGAATTCTGAGATAGTGTATGTTTGTTCAGGAGCGTCTGCCAAACGATATCACAAGTTTGAGAATTGCCGAGGTCTCCTCAATTGCGGTGGAATCATTGAGGAAATGTCAGTTTCAGAGCTGAGAACACAATGTGGGATTTGCTATTAAATATAGTTGGAGTCGAAAAGATGTTGTCTTTAGGGATGGCGAGTATTTTCGGCTCTTGCTTTCTGACGAGCGTCTAATCCGGCTCAGTAGATTTTGTGTAGGTAAGATTGGCTCAATGTTAAAACGGCGGAATAAGTCGAACTTTGCGCTATGAAGAATTGGCAATGTCGGCGGCGGCGCTCTCTCGGCGCATGCCGTGCTATCGACGCGCCACCGCGGATGTGTCAAAAAAGAGAGCATCACTTTCGTGATACTCTCTTTTGCGTGGTGCCACCAGGAATCGTAATTTATTTCCAAGTGGCTGAATATATTTGATGTATCTTTTAGCTAAAGAAGTAATCTCTCGCTATTGCTCCACCGGAGGCTTGCAATATTTTGCACAAGGTTACTTGGAGGTTTCCAACGACAAAGATAGATTTTAATTTTGATAAGTCTACATTTTTTTGTTATATTTCTGTTGTTTGTCTATTGTCTGCATTTTATATACTCAAAATAAGTTTAGCTCTTATCATTTTATCTGCTATTTTTCTTCCTTAAAATAAAATTTGATTTTAATTCAATCGTTCTTTGCCAAGAAAAAAACTACCTTTGTATTTAATTAGGTGTATATTGCCATTTAAAATGCTTTAGGTCCAGTAAGATATGAATAATAATAGAAATTGCTTAGTTTTGACTCAATATCGTCAAGGAGACTTATACAATGATTTTATTGGAATGTTTTATCATTTTCCCAATAATCCATCTAAGAACTATGAGTCTATGTTTGAAGAACTTCCTGTTGAATTTATTTATTATGAACCTATAAAAAATGGAGAAGGTGGATTTTATGGGTATGGTATTATTGACACCCCTCCCTTTAAAGATAAGCAGGATGATAGATATTCTTTTATTTCAATAAAAGAATATAAGCCTTTTTCTAAATTCGTATCTTATAAAAATGAAAAAGGTGAAATAATAGAACAGAAATATAATCCAAACAGTTATAACTACAATAATGCTGTGCGGCGTGTTAATAAAGAGTTTTTAGATGCGGTATGTTTAGATGGGCATATTCTTTTAAATTTTGAGTCAGATGCTCATCTTGTAAATATACTAGGAGAGCAACTTATTGGTTCTGAAAAAGTAGGAATTCTTGAACTAATCAAAAATTCAATAGATGCTTCTGCTTCTTATTGTAAGGTTAGATTTGAAAAAATACCACAATTACCAACTGTTGATCATTCACTTTATGAATTTGATGAATTAGAGGGACCTGTTATTGTCATTGAAGATGATGGTAAAGGAATGGATCGCGAAACCATAGAAAATGGATGGCTACGACCTGCCTCTACTTTAAAAACCAATGTTAAGATAAAACTGAGAGAAGAACGATATAATGCTGAAAGAACAGGAAATATAGGAGCTTATGAAGCCATTGTTAAACAATTGAAAAGTGAACATGGTGGAAGAATTCCATTAGGAGAAAAAGGTGTTGGTCGCTTTGCTACTAATAGATTAGGGAGAAAATTGATTATAAGGACAAAGACGGCAGAAGTTGCGGAAGAACTTGTATTAAAGTTAAACTGGGATGATTTTGAGTCTAAAACTGGTGAGAAAAAAAATTTAAATTCAGTTGGAGTAGTTTTGACAAGAGAACCATTAAGTCGTGATTATGGTAGTAAAGGATCAGGTACTCAAATTATAATTTATGGAGGGAGAGATAATTTTGAGTTTGATGAAGTAAAAATTAGAGACATCAATAAATCTATTTTACGATTAAATTCTCCTTGTCCTAATCCTAATATTCTAAATCCTTCATTTCGTGCATATTTGGAATGTCCTCAACTGAAAGATTTAGAGTATAGTGAAATATATATGGACTTTATTCCTAATTTTACTTTGGATGCCTCTATTAATGAATTCGGTGTAGTGAATGATTATACTTTAGTATTTACTCCTCCGGCTTCCGTTCCGCTTCCTAAAGAGACGTGGAAAGAGGAAAATTATGATTTGAGGACATCATCATATGATTATTGGAAGGAAAATGGAGGAACTGGTTTAAGAAAAACAGCATGTGGCTCATTTTATATTCACATAGATGCATGGTATCGAACTAAACCTTGGATTGATGGTCTTAATCATAAAGAAATGCTGGATTATCTTTCTGATTATGGTGGAATTTCTATATATCGTGATAATATCATTATATTTCCGGCTGAATCTGGAACTAAAAATGACTGGCTTAATCTTTCCCAAAGAAATATAAAGCAAGGTTTTAGAATCTCATATTATAATTTAATTGGGAATATTGAATTAGAACAGTATGAAAATCTTGATTTAATTGATAAAACAAATAGAGAAGGATTGATAGAGAACTTGGCATATAAAGATCTAGCCAAATTGGTTGAGACTATTATACAGAATATATTGGAAGTCAAATATATTAGTAAGCGAGATGAATATACAAATCTGACCAAAGGTATTGTTCGTGATCCTAAGAAATTACAAGATGTGACCAAAGCAAGTTCTAACATTATAGACGGAATTAGTAAATATTATGCAATAGAGGAAGACCCATGGAAAATTCTTGAAAATCTTGGGAACTCTGTACAAGAACGTAGAATAGGTTTGGTTAATTTGTCTGATTCTATACGTAATTTAAAGAAAAGCATAGATTTAATTGAAGGAGTGCAAGAACGATTGACAGAACAGGCTGGTTTTGGCTTAGCTGCAGCTGTATCTATTCATGAATTAAATAAAATTGCTTCAAACTTTTATCATGGCATTTCAGAATTAATAAATTCAGGAAATCCTAATGGATTTCAATTAGAGGATTTACGTTCGACATCAGAGTCTTTGAAGTCTGAATTAAAGCGTTTAAGTCCATTGCGAACCATTAGAAATGAGAAAAAACGTGAATTTAGGATTTCGCAGGCTATTAATTATGCATCAGAGATGTTTAAAAGCAAGCTTGCAAGGAATGGTATAAAATTAGAAATAGAATTAAATAATGATTTTGTTATTTACGCTAGATATTCAACTTTATGCCAAATATTAGTGAATTTATTTGACAATAGTATATATTGGCTCTCATTTGTTCCTGAGAATGAACGTATGATTTCAATTATAGCTATTAGTGAAAATAAACTCATTATTTTCGGAGATTCAGGAAAGGGTATTGATTCGGCTATACGACCTTATTTATTTAAAGCAGGCTATAGTATGAAGGTTCCTCCAAGTGGATTAGGTTTATATATATGTAAAACATATATGAATGCGATGAAAGGAACAATCTATGAAACCCCAGTTAATAATCGTATTGCATCAATTTGTGGAGCACAATTTACAATTGATTTTAATTATGTACCAACTAGAAAAGAAGATGAGAAATGAAACATTCAATTTGTTTTATAGATGACAAGATACCAGTATCCCAATATGGGTATTTTAATGATACAGATATAATTAATGGATCTGTATTAAGTTTCCTATTAGAAAACGAAGAAACGGATTGGAGCGATACCGTTGTAAAGGAAATGTGCATAAGGTTACTTCGCGAACCAGATAAATGGTCTATTAGTGCTTTTACTTCTCCTCAATTTTATAATAATTATACTAAAAGTACAGTGTATGCTCCTGAAGTAATTATTTATGATTGGGATTATAATACAGGGGCAGCTTCGGACGAATCAGAGCAATGTTTGTTAAAGACATCATATACTATGATTTTCATTTTTTCTGAGCAAGATAATATTGGAGAAATTGAAGATGTTGTAAAAAAGAATGAGTTTGTGAAATTTAAGGATAGATTATGTGTTATAGACAAAAGTACCCCTGACAGTATTGATTTAATATTTAATGGCATACAGGAAAAGGAACAAAATAATTTTACATTTAGGTATGGACATAAAATTATTTATAATTCTAATCAGGCGATAAATAAAATTCTTTCAGATATTTCACAACTATCGATAGAAAAATTCTCAGCTTCTATAGGAGAATTGAGTGGAGGAAATTATATTGTGACAAATGATGATTTTATTGATGTTATAATTCCACGCTATCGTCAAGCATTATATTGTATTGATGAAAGAAACTTATCAATAGCCAAGACAGAGGAGCCTGATATCAATGAAACTAAAAAAGTATGGTCATATAGATTGTATGATGTAACATCTTCTCCTATAGTTTCTATGGGGGATATAATTAAAAAGGAGAATGATGGATACTTTCTTGTCGTGTCTTCTGATTGTCATTTAAATAGATTTTGGCAGAAGAATGGAGGCTATGTATCAGTTGTTCCTTTAAATAGAATAGAGTCAACTAGAGGAAAAGAAGTAAGGAATTGTATGATTAACGGAATTCAAACATTCTCATCGATTAACAGTAGTCAAATAGCAATGACGGTATTGCCAGCTGTACCTGTATCTGAAAAAGAATTGCGTGATTTTCTCGTCCTTCCTAAAAGTATTATATCTATTAATGTATCGAAGCCTGCTGGTGTTGGCAATAAAGAATCATTAAAATACGATTTGTTTGACGGATATTCCAAAATAGCTTCAATAATGGATCCTTTCAAATTTCCATTAATTCATTTTATTATGGATAACATCACGGGATACGGTTGTCCGGATTTCTCAAATGTTCTCCAAGATTATTTAAGGATTAGGATAAATAAAAAATCAAAATGAGATATATTTCAATAGATTTGTTTTCTGGTGCAGGAGGAATGTCAGAAGGACTTAAAATGGCTAAGTTCAAAACTAAATATGCTTTTGAAATAGATCCGATTGCATCTATGACATATAAATTAAATCATAGCAAAACAAAAATATATACCCAAAATATAAGAACTGTTGATACAGATATAATAAAAAAAAGTTTAAGAGGAAAGACTATACACTTATTAGCTGGGTGTCCACCATGTCAAGGATTTAGTTCTATACGCCGGTTAAATAGAGATAAGCCTGTTGATGATGAACGTAATTCCTTAATTAATGAATACGTTCGCTTTGTTAATGACCTGCGTCCATATACAATTATGCTTGAAAATGTACCTGGTCTAGCTATGTCTGATGATTTTCATAATGCTATCGATCTTTTACATAAAATGGGGTATTATATTGAATATAATATTTTAAATGTTAAAGATTATGGTGTTCCTCAAAGTCGAAAAAGATTAGTAATGGTTGGATCTAGGTTAGGATATATCCCAATCGCAAGACCTACACATGAAGTTTGTACAGTTCGAAGTTCAATAGCAAAACTACCATTACCAGAAGAAAGTGATGACGCTATACATAAAATATATCCTCATCATATTCCAAGAGTTCAGGCTTTAATAAAGGAAATTCCTCATGATGGAGGCAGTTTAAAGGATTTGGGAGAAGAATGGCAACTTGATTGTCATAAATCCCAAAATGTAGGTTTTAATGATGTATATGGACGTTTGCGCTGGGATTCTTATTCAACAACCATTACAGGTGGATGTTTAAATCCATCAAAAGGACGTTTTTTGCATCCGGAGCAAGATAGATGTATAACTGCGAGAGAGGCATCTATATTACAGACGTTCCCTATTGATTATAAATTCCCAATAAATGTCGCAAAAACAAAAATAGCTTTAATGATTGGAAATGCGTTACCGCCAAAATTTTGTAAGGTACAAGCTGATAGTATTAGAGAACACCTAGATAAATATCTTTAGGTGTAAAGATAAAAAATCTCACCCCAAAAAGATTGTAACCATTAAATATAAACAGGGCCGTATTAAGCATCGCTTTGAGTAATAATACAGCCCTGCTCTTTTTATTTTTTAGAAGGTGCCAAGTTTATAATTATAAGCATATCTTCATTGAATTGTAAGCATCCGATAAAGTACACATTGTATTTTTCATAAAATAGAAAACGGCTCAGTAGAAATTTAGTGGGGATAAGCATATAAATTGGCGATACGGAAAAGA
>ERZ773170.284-NODE-284-length-57169-cov-53.691844_pt1 | contig 57169 bp, 57 predicted proteins | sample MGYA00581002_ERZ773170 | MGnify/ENA primary metagenome ERZ773170 (study PRJEB29015, sample SAMEA2737811) | human gut metagenome | biome: human gut; feature: human-associated habitat; material: faeces | place: China | collected 2012 ... | reverse complement strand
GCGAGTTTAGAGCGTTATAGACATAATTTTATAATTGACAAAGTAAAATTGATATTGGGAGGTAGAGTTCTTTTGTTACTTTTCTTGCTCATGAAAGAAAAATAAATCTAAATAGCGTCTATATTATATGTTCATTTCTTTGATGGCAAAGAAACGAACTAAAGAAAACCACCGCAGATAAAATTTTAGCTTTGCAAAATATTATCATTTCATACAATGCTTAAAACTCGCTCCGCTCAGACAGTTAAGCAAAAACCGTATTCAATGATAATATTTTTCAATAATCATGCGATTACCGCTAAATTTTATAATGCGGAAGAAATAACATATTATTTGTAACTAAAAATAATAACCAAATCTCCCTCACGTTAGCGAATTTTACGGTAGCCGTAGGCTATTGGCAAGAATAAAATTATGGCTATGGTTTTAGCTCTACTGTTTGAGCAACGCGAGTTTAGAGCGTTATAGACATAATTTTATAATTGACAAAGTAAAATTGATATCGGGAGGTAGAGTTCTTTTGTTACTTTTCTTGCTCATGAAAGAAAAGTAAATCTAAATAGCGTCTATATCATATGTTCATTTCTTTTATAGTAAAGAAACAAACAACACCATAGATAAAATTTTATAATCACCTTTATATTACTAATAAAAATAAAATCAATATCTCAAAATATTTTCTTTTTGATTTATTTTTCTTTTAATAAAAGAAAAATAAACACTATTATAAGGAGGAAAAAAATTTTTATGAATATTTTACTAGCTATTGCTGTTATGATTATTATCATTATTGCTAGTTATTTAGCTGATAGAAAATACCCTACAAAGAGAATATTTATTATTCCTTGTGGCATTATTTTACTTTGTTTTGTAGCTGTCTATAGTTCTTTAGTGATACCATCTTCTTCAAATTCTATTTCCACTGAGCAACGTTTGGCTATTTTAAACGAACAACCTTATTTTATAACATGGTACAATGATTATAAAGAAGATATCAATCAGTTAGATAGATTTGCTACAGTTTATCACAAAATCATTTCTAATTATGAAAATCAATCCATATCTGCAACTGAAGCTTTAAGTCAATTGCAAAGATTATATGATGAAACAAATGCTTTTAATAATTCACTACAAGATGCTTTACCACCAAATGAATTATCACAAAATAATTATACATTAGTTTATAATATTTTGGAAAAAACTCGTGTTTATAGTTATAAATTAAATGAAACTGTTCGTCAAAGTATCGTAATCATCAATGAAGGAACTTACAATCAAATTGAACATAAAGATATTGTAAATAATTTAAATCGCATTTATGCTATTGAAGCTCCTATAATGTTAGATATCAATAGCGAAGTATCGCAAATTAAAGATAATCTAACTATTCCAGAAAATTAATCACAAATATAATATATAGATAAAATAAAAGGTGATACTTTTAGTATCACCTTTTTTATTATAATTATTATTATAAATCTTTTACAATTGTTTTGAGATATTCCGCAAAGTCACCAGATAAATCATCACGACGAAGAGCAAATTCTACTGTAGCTTTCAAAAAGCCTAATTTATCGCCTACATCATAACGTTTGCCAGTGAAATTATAAGCATAAACATTTTCACGTTTTGCCATAACTTTGAGTGCATCTGTTAACTGTATTTCTCCACCTTTGCCTGGCTTAGTATTTTGTAATACTTCAAATACATCTGGAGTGATGATATATCTGCCAAGCACTGCCATTTGACTTGGAGCTTCTTCAATACTTGGTTTTTCAATCATATCATTGACTTTCATCAATTGTTCATTGATAGTTGGCACGCCTGCTACAATACCATAAGAAGAAACTTTTTCTTTTGGCACTTGTTGACAACCTAAAATAGTAGCACCTGTTTGTGTGTACATATCCATCAATTGTTTTAAAGCTGGCATTTCAGGATTATAAACTATATCGTCACCTAATAATACAGCAAATGGTTCATTATCAATGAATGCTCTAGCACATAAAATGGCATCACCTAAACCACGCATATGTTTTTGGCGAATGTAATGCACATTGATTTCTGATGTTTCCTGTACCATTTCCAATAATTTAGTTTTACCTTTAGCTTTTAATTCAGCTTCTAAAATAGGTGCGCTATCAAAATGGTCTTCAATTGCACGTTTAGCATGACCACTGATAATCAAAATATCTTCAATACCGCTAGAGATAGCTTCTTCTACTATGTACTGAATTGTAGGCTTATCTACTATTGGTAACATTTCCTTAGGTGTTGCTTTTGTCGCTGGCAAAAAACGAGTACCAAAACCAGCAGCAGGTATAACAGCTTTGCGAATACGTTTCATAACAATCTACTCCCTATAATCTACTCAAATAAATAAAATACTTTAAATTGTGACAATTTTATACAATCAAAATTTATTATAGCATAAAAAAAGATTTTCTTCATGAAATTATTTATTCGATCTATCATGAAGAAAATCTCTGTTTTTATTTTTATTAATGATTGACCTGTTTAGCTAAAGTTTCATTCATATGTCTTATACCTTCTTCTAAATTAGCCAAGTGTTTATCCATGCGAAATAACAAAAAACTTGCTACTACCATAGGAAAACCATAATTCGCTATATACGTAAAAATATATTCCATATTATCACCTTAATTCTTTATTTCTCTAGAGATTTATTAATAAAAGCTAATGCTTTACGATAATTTTTGCTTACAGCTTGTACAGATATATGCAATAGTTCTGCTACTTGTTTATATTTTAATCCTTTAAATACTACCAAAATAAAGACTTTATATTGTTTAGGTGGCAATTGATGAATAAGTTTTATTATATCTAATCTAGAAGAAATACTATCAGCTAAATCCTCATCTACTGCCAATAAATCCCCAAATTCTTTTACTTCATCATCATCATTTGTATTCATTTGAGCAGATAATGACACTTCATTTTGCCAAATACGCAAATATCTACGAAATAAAGTATGCACACCTTGATATACTTTTACTTTAGCATAACCGGCAAAAGGCACACCTAAAGACTCATTAAAATCTTTAATTGCCTGATAAAAACTAATCACGGCTTCTTCATATGCCTCTTCTTGAATAGATATTAAATGATGTTGTCTAGAAGCACTATTTAATAAATTCTTATACTTATTTAATAATAACTGTATAGCATAATTATCTCCAGCTTTAGCTTTTATTAATAGTCTTTCCATCTAATCGTCTTCTTTCTATCATCAAGAGAATAATTTAAAAGAAAAAGGGGTGACACGCACCCCTTTTTCCTTATTCCGCAGCGATTTCTGCTGTGTCCTGACGATTTACACTACCTAAATTATATTTTTGTAAGCCCGCTATTTTTTGACCGATATCTAAAATATCATCTTCTGCTAAAGAAGGATTGATATAGCCGAAACTACGGCTACTATAGCTAACTTTACCTGTAGAAGTAGTACCTGTTTCTACTTTAATGATGATTTCACATTCTGCATTTTTCTTAACTGCCATAATACATTCCTCCTAATAAACTATAAAATTATAAATTAAACTTAAGCTAAAACATCTTGTGTAGTAGTTGTGATATATGCTTCTTTAATCGCTGTTGCTTTATGATTATCTTTGATAATAGCCTGTGTATCAATCATTTTCTGCATGACTACATCGACTTCACTCTTTGTCAATTCATCTTTCGGGTCTGCTAAATTATATTTAAAATCGTCTCCATTATCTAAAGTAAATACCATTGTTAATTTGCGTGTATCTGCCATTAAAAATCACTCCTTAATTTTAAAATTTAAAAATACATCATAGCTTTGATTGATAACATCTTTTGCCGCCGTTTCTTATTCATCTTATCAACTCCTTACACTTATTTACTTGCAACTTAGATGGCAAAAATCAACCCCTAAATCAAAAAATTTTTTCTTAGCAAATAAAAAAAGACAAACTATTATCCAAAATTACATAATAGTTTGCCTTTCGCTATATGTGCAGTTATGAATGAATTTTTTATTCTATTTTAGTCTTAATTAATAAACCTGAAAAATCATAATCTATTTCATTTAAGTCTTTCCAACCACCTTTAGGACTATTAGAATCAATAACTTGTATTTTTCCTTCTTTATTTTTTTTAGTTAACATATAATGTAACGCTACTAAAGATTCAGCATTTTCATAAATCCAACCTTTAGGCATATAAATACCTAGTCCATATTTTTCTGAAGGCACTAAAACATCTGTTAACTTTTTATCTATATCTTTAAATTTTAAAGGCTCATTATCTATCTGTGCTTCTATTATATCCGATTTCCATTTACTTTCTACTTTATTTACTTTATCCTTAATGCCATCAGAAGTTTTTAAGCAATATAAATTAAAATCTATATCTCTCCCCATATCTTTAACTATATCTTTTAAATACTCTACTATTTTATTAGGATGTGAACCTTCTGCTTCTTTAAATTTTATGTTCGCATATATTTCATTTATTTTTTCATATATCTTCTCATCATTTTTCTCTAACATTTTTTCTTCTAAATCCATTTTCAATAAATAATAGTATGTAGCACATGCTCCACATGTAGGACCTTTTTGACCAGGTAAATTATCATAAAATTTTTCCATAGTAAAACACTCCTTTTATAAGTAATTTGGTTTTCGTTTAAAACCTAAATGATAAACACTATATTGCATTACAACTTGATGTTCTCCAATATTTAAAATAAAAAAATTACGTTCTATACCAATTATTTTTCCTTTAGGATATTCAGTAAGACATCTATTTAACAAATCTATTTGTTTTTGTATAGTTCGTTCATCTGTTGCTTTTTCTGGATTATTATTACCAATAACTATACGCTTTACATAACCTACTGATGATATATCAAATACTTCTTTATTTCTCATCTCTTTTTATTCACTAATAATTTTATTTTTTAGTTACATTACTATTAGTTGTACTTCCAGAATTAGTAGTATTATTATTTCTATTATTTATATTTTCATTCTTATTATTTTTATTATCTATTGTTTTTTCTTCTAAATTATTTGCTTTTGTTATCGGAGTAATAGCTGTTGCTACTATATCTAATACTCTAGATAATCCTTCTGGTAAATCGCCTTGGCTTGCATGAATTTGCACATGATATTTAGCAGAATTATCACTAGAACGAGTATTTTCTTTATGACTAGAAATTGAACCTTTAATTTTCACATCCATATGAAATGGTCCAATCTTTAGACCTGCATTGGCTTCTAATTCCCCTTTTTTATCATCAATTTCTTTACTACTTTCAGAAGATTTTACTTCCATATCAAAACTTACATCTACATCATCAATAGCTAATGCTGGTACTTTTACTACGGCTAATAATGGAACATTTAAATCTACATCTTCCATTTTAGGATTTCCATTTTCATCGTTGATAGCTCGCTTAAAACTAAAATTTACAGTTTGTGCTGTCAATCTTCCTTGTTCATCAGCTGTCATACACACATTAGTAATAAAATCTGATGTTGCTCTAGCCAACATAGTTTGTGCATCACATGCTGCTTTTAATGGCCCCCCAATTAACGAGCTCATATCCAAGCCACCGAATTGCTCAGACATTTTCTCTAAAGACATATAAATCACTCCTTATATTTATTAAGGCACCATACGTATCATCATATCATTTACCCTCATGATACCTTCTGGTGGCTCTTTATTTATAAATTCAATTTCAACATGAATACTATTTGTATCTTCTGTATTAGCAAAAACATTTGTAATAATTTGTTTTTTGTTTTGATTTTTTCTAAGCAAATTAGTCAATACTTTTTCGTTGGCAGTTTTATTTTTTCCATCTATCGTTGTTTTATTATTTTCAACTTCTTTTTTGCCAAAATCTACTAATTTCACATCAAAATCCATTTTCACTTTTTTCATAGCTAATGAATTCTGTGGTACCAAGCAAAATGCTGGAATTTCAATTATTTTATATTCATCTAATACTTGCTCTATTTTTATATCATTTTTATCACTATTTTGTGCATTCTTTTCTTGTTCATTAATGACATCAGTTTTAGCACTAGGAATTTTTATCTTTAACATTAAAGGATTTCCATCTTTATCAAAATATTTACTCATTAATGCCAAATGTTGATTTTGTGTCAATTCTTGAGATTTTATGACAGCCCCTTGAAGACTACTTATTAATTCATCAAAAGCTTGAAAATCTGACATATTTTTTACCTCCTTTTATTTTTATCATAATACATATTAATATATTTTTTTAGTGCTATTATTCACTGCTTATCTTCCTTAAAAATTATGTCATAAAAAATACATTTTATGACTATATTTATAATAATAAAAAAAAAATATATATTATTTATTTATAAGAATATATAGAAGGTGTTATCATGACAAAATATTATATTGTTGATGGAAATAAACCTTTACTCCAAATAGGTATATCCAATTTAATATCCAATAATCTTCCTAATTTAAAATTATTAAGTACTCCAGACTATAAAATTTCATTATTATTAATTTTATGCATTGATAGCTTATCTAATAGTCAAAAATACTTATTAAAATACCAAGATTATTCTAATTTACATACTCTAATTCTATATAGTGAAGCTGATAACAATTTAAATTTATCAACATACTTAATTAATTGTTCTTGTATTTTAAAAGACTCCATTTCTTTTCAAGACTTACTAAATTGTCTTCAATTAATCGAACATAACATATTCTTTAGTGATAAAAATATCTTTTCTCATTTAAAACAACAATTAAAATCCTATAATTCGTTAAATGCTTCTCTATCCCAATTAAATATTAAACATAAGCCTACATATAAAGAATTAACTATTGCCAAATTTATTCTTTGTGGACTAGATAATAAGGCTATAGCACATGAACTCAATCTATCTTTTGGAACTATAAAAAATACAATTTCTTTAATTTTAGAAAAATATAATTTCCACAATCGCTCTCAAATTATATCATTATTATTTTTTCAATAAAATTATAGAAAGGATTAAATTTTATGCAAAAAATTTGTCTTTACTGCCACACTTCTTTTTCAACACAAAAGAAACATCAAATTTATTGCTGTCACCAATGTCAAAAAAAAGGCTATAAACAAATTTATTATAAACGCAAAATTAATAATGATATTGATTCTAATAAACTATTAATCAGACAATCCTATTGTGCTAAATGTCATACATTAGTTTTAATTTATAATATTAAAGATAGACGAACTAAATTTTGTAGTCCCCACTGTGAAAAACTTTATTGGAAACATCATAATAAATGTTCATAATAAAAATAATAACTTAATATAATTTATATTTTATGCATAAAAATTTACATTCTATGACAAAATATACCTCATTTGTATATATTTTGATAAGCTAATAATAAAAGAATAGGGTGATTTTTATGTATATCATTTTTGTTTCAAATAATGCAGCAACTCATAATAAATTATTACAAAAAATAGATAATTTTATATTATATCATCATTTATCACATATAGATCTATATTCTTATTCAAGTATAAACATTAATAATATCTATACTTTAGATAGATTTGAAGCATACTATTTTCTATTGGATATTGATTCTCAAAAATATTCTATAAAAGATATTATGCAATTAACTAAATATTTCTCTTTCAGTAAAATAGGTATCTACTCTAAAGATGAACAATATTTTCTAAACTTATGTAACTATTTACCACTACAAGGATATATTAATGTAAATCAAATAAATTGGGAAAAATCCCTACTACATTTACTAATTCATTTAAATAAACAAAATTCTACAATACCCAATGGACTATTTATTTCTACTAAACAAACAAAAGAACTTATTCCTTTTAACTATATCTACTACATAGAAACTATTAAAGGTAGTCATTATTGCAAAATTATATGTGATAAAAAATCACATATATTCCGAGGCAATATTTATGAAACAATAACTATGCTTGATAAAAGATTTCTTATAGTTCGTGCTTCAACAATTGTAAACTTAGATAAAATCATTTCCATAGATACAAAAAATAAATATTTACATTTTAATAATAATGAATTTTGTTCTTATAGTGCTAAAAATTATAAAAAAATATGTAAAAAAATCAAAAAAATATATACACAATAATTATTTAGGAGATGATCATTTTGAAAGTTATCGATATTTCTGCCTGGCAAGAAAATATTAATTGGCAAGCAATTAAAGATGCAGACATAAAAGGTGTAATTATAAAAATAGGTGAAAAAACTCATTTAGATGATATGTTCATCACACATGTAAATAATGCTGCAAAAAATAATCTGCCCTATGGCATATATTATTATGCTCATGCTTCAACAATTGATGAAGCTATAGCTGAAGCCAATTGGGTTGATAATCAAATAAAAACATATTTAAATGGAAAAAACCCCAAACTTGGTATTTGGTATGATGCTGAAGATAATTCTATGTTAAAAAGTAGTAATAATATTGCTTATATTATTGGTAATTTTATTAATAGATTAAATGAAATTGGTTATAACTATGTAGGTCTTTATAGTTCCTATAATTGGCTTACTAATGTTATTGACTTAAATCTACTCGCAGATTATATACCTATTTGGACGGCTCAGTATGGATATCATGAAAATAGTTTTGCTATTGAAAATCCTAATCGCATATGTCGTCTTTGGCAATATACAGACTGTGAACAAATAGGTAATATGCAATTAGACTGCAATATCTATTATTAAAATATTATTTAAGAAAGAAGGTTATTTTATGTTTCAAAATTTAAATTTAAACATAGATGATATTTCATCTACTATTGATGAAAATATAAAATCTTCATCAATCAATTACAGAGGCATTTATAAAATAAAAAGTCAAAATAATTTATATTTTGATGTATGTGGCAATAGTTCAGATAATAATACTCCTATTATCTTATATCCTAATAACAATCATAATAATCAAAAATTTATTATTGAACCACTAGAAGATACTAATATTACTTCTTCAATTCAAGATTTACTAAACAATATATCAAATAGAAAAGAGCCTAACTTATATAGCATAAAAGCATTTCATAGCAAAAAAAGTTTAGATATTTCTAGTGAAAATAAAGCAAATGGGGCAAAATTAATCCAATATGAGTATCATAATGGGGCAAATCAACACTTTATAATCGTACCTATAAACAATAACAATCCTAATCTTGTAAATATCTATATTGCTCATTCTAATAAAGTCCTCGATATTCCAGGAGCAAATTTTAAATCAAAGGTGCAAATTCAACAATATACAGCTAATAACACTATTACTCAACAATTTACGTTGGAAAAAATCAGTGATTTATAATTTATATGGAGGTTTTAATATGTGTAAATTAAAACAAATTCAAATAAATCAAATCATCGGTAAAAGTTTTGAAGAAGCTTGCTTGAACGAACTAAAGAAATCTTATGATAAAGTAGAAAAACAAATTTCTTTATATTATAAAACAACAAATGGTACAATAAAATCTTTTCGTCCTGATTTTATTATATATAATAAAGATGGAGAACCCATTCATCTTATAGAAGCAAAATCTTCTGCAACTGCTTCATTTACTGAAAATCAATATGAAGGATATCTTGCAGTTGCTAATGGTAGTGCTTACTATGATTCTAATTGTACAAGTTTATTTCCTAAGATATTAACAATTGTTATGTATCCTTCTGATAGTAATCCTCAAATCATTGAACAAATTCATCAAAGATTTAATCCAAATAAAATTTAATATAAAACTATATGCTCATTATTTCTTAAAATTTATTCTTTTTTTATTTCTCTACTATTTTATCAATAAACTAATAAATTAACATCTTCTTTAGTTATTATTATAATATTTATTTTCATATTTTCTTATTAAAGTTATTTAATATACAAAAAATCTCAAAGAAATTAGTTTCTTTGAGATTTTTTACTACTTATTTATTTCTTGTAAATATCTTAATAAAGCATCTTGCCATATTGGTAATCTATTAAAGCCTGCTTCATCTAAACATTTTTTGCTCATTCTTGAATTATGTGGTCGTATAGCTTTTGTTGGAAATGCTGTTGATGGTACTGGCTCAACATTTATCTTTATATCTGCTTGTTTAAATATTTCACAAGCAAAATCATACCATGAACATATCCCTTCATTTGTAGCATGGTAAATACCATATTTATCAGATAATGCCATATCACAAAGTAATTTTGCTAAATCCACTGTATAAGTTGGTGAACCTATTTGGTCATTAACTACAGTTAATTTATCATGATTTTTAGCTAAGTTAAGCATAGTCTTGATAAAATTCTTACCATTACTACCAAATACCCAAGAAATACGCACAATAAAATATTTATCTAAAATTTCTTGTACAGCTAATTCTCCATCAAGTTTAGATTTACCATAAACATTTTGTGGTGCTTTTTCATCATTTACTTCATAAAAATCTTCGCCACTACCTGCAAATACATAATCTGTACTGATATAAATCATCTTAGCATCAATTTCTTTACATACTTTTGCTAATTCTTTAGTTGCTAAATGATTTATTTGATCACAAAGTTCTACTTCATCTTCTGCCTTATCTACTGCTGTATAAGCTGCACAATGAATTACTACATCTGGTTTATATTCTCTAACAAAAGCTCGCATTTTTTCTGTATCTGTCAAAGAAAATTCCTTTCTTATTGTACCAATACATTCTATATTTCTAGCTTTTAATTCACGTACTACATCAAAACCTAATTGACCTGTATAGCCTGTTACTAAAACCTTCACTCCAAATCACTCCTTACAAAGAAAGAGAGCCTAAGCTCTCTTTTTATTTATCTATTTTTATACATCTTATCATAATAATCTTTATATTCACCACTAATTATTTTTTCCCACCAAGATTTATGTGTTAAATACCATTCAATAGTTTTCTTAATGCCATCATCAAATTTAGTAGCAGGAAGCCAACCAAGTTCATTATGAATTTTGGTAGGATCAATAGCATATCTACGATCATGACCTGGTCTATCTGTTACAAATTCAATTAAATCTTCACTTTTACCAAGTTCTTCAATAATTGTTTTCACAACTTCTAAATTAGTGCGTTCATTATGACCACCAATATTATATACTTCGCCAATTTTTCCTTTGCGAATAATTAAATCTATAGCAGAGCAATGGTCTTCTACATAGAGCCAATCACGTACATTTTCACCTCTACCATACACTGGTAATTTTTTATCATTTAAAGCATTTGCTATCATGAGTGGAATTAATTTTTCAGGGAAGTGATATGGTCCATAGTTATTTGAACAGCGAGAAATTGTTACAGGTAATTCATAAGTACGATAATATGCTTGCACCAATAAATCTGCTGAAGCTTTTGAAGCTGAATATGGACTAGAAGTATGCAGTGGTGTTATTTCTGTAAAGAATAAATCTGGTCTATCTAGTGGTAAATCTCCATAAACTTCATCTGTAGATACTTGATGATAGCGAATATTACCATATTTACGACAAGCATCCATCAGTACATTTGTACCAATTACATTCGTCTGTAAAAAGATTTCTGGATTTTCAATAGATCTATCCACATGAGATTCTGCTGCAAAATTTACTACAACATCAGGCTTTTCACTTGCAAATAATTCATCAACAAAAGCTCTATCTGCAATATCTCCTTTAACAAATTTAAATTTAGGATTTTTCATTGCTACTTCTAATGTTTCTAAATTACCTGCATAAGTGAGTTTATCTAAACAGATTACTTCATCATTTGGATAATTATCTAATTCATAATAAACAAAATTACTACCAATAAATCCAGCTCCACCAGTTACTAATATTTTCATTATTTATCTTCTCCACAATTAAATATATATTTTTTTACATAAATCAATGAAAATTTTTATTATAGCATCATCTAAGCAATTGTCTTTTCACTCATATTTTAGATAATACCTTTTCTTTTGATATAAGCTATTCATCCACTAATAGAATCTGTATCTGACATATTTAAAAATTTAACTACATAAAAAAATAGAATCTTAATTTAAAATTATTTTAATTATTTTAACTTTAATTCTAGTACTTAATCATAAAAAACTACACTTCCAAAAATTGTTTTTTATCCAATTTTTGGAGGTGTAGTTCATTTAATTCTTGTAAATATCTTGCTAATATAGAATCCGGTCTTATATAATTATTGCATTTTTAACTTACCAGCTATCTTAGAGGCTATTATATTATGACCTTCATCATTAGGATGTAATCCATCTATATAAACAGCATTTCTTGTTTTTTCTGTTCTCCCATATAAGCCTTCATTATATAAGTCTAAATATGGTATTTCATAATATTCGCAACGACTTATAATAGCATCCCTATAATCTTTTAAAGTTTTTCCTACTTTATTTTTCTTATCATATTCTACAAATTCATTCCATTTTGGATGTGCATAATTCCACATTCTTAATGGAGTAACATATAAAAATTTCCCATTTGGATATTTTTCTCTAAGTCCTGATAATAACGTATTTAATGCACCATAAAATGTTTTTGTATTAGTATCATTTGGTTCTCCCATTGGTACAGATCTTGTAAAATCATTATTGCCAGCAAATATTACTATAAAATCGGCACTATCATCCATTTCACTATATCTTATACACATAGGATGTTCATCTACATAATCAGATACGGTAGAACCACCTATTCCATACTTATTTATTTTTTCAGCTCTCACTAATGGTTCTATCTTATCAGCCCATGAAATTTCTCTATTTTTATATCCTTCTGTAATACTATCACCTAAACAATTAATAGTTTTTCCTCCTGTAGAAACATAATCTACACCTACATATGTATCTACATATTCTACTATTTTCGTTTCTATATTTGTATAAAATATATTTAACTTTTTCTCTATCTTATCCTTATACTCATACCCCCCCAGAATACTAATATAACAATAGCAATCATAAAAATAAATAATATCAAATTTTTATTATTTTTCTTCATTAAATAAACCTCTAAGTTTATAATTTTTTCTTTATTTTTTCTATTTTATCTTTTATTGCTAAATATTTATTCTTTCTATCTATTTTTTTCTGTTCCTCCTTTGTATAAATTTTATTGGAATCTACTAATTTTTGACTAAATATTTCTTTATACGTAGGAGTGAGCCATTCTGTACCATCTTCACAAACTCTATTTCTCATAGTAGCATATGTTGGAGTTTCAATATCCACAATATCACCGAAAGTTAAAAATGAATGTGCATTATAACAATGTGGCATCTTACAATTATGACCTACAGGTAAAAATTTAAGTGGTTTATCTATATTTGTATATATATTTCCAAGTGTATGGTTAGCATAACATTGCTTCATTTCACCCGTACCTATATTCACCCAAAAAGACCATTCACCTGCATAACAAAATTCTTTTCTCTTTACATAATAAAAAGGAAGTTTAAAATCAAATAATTCAGAATCAAATTTACTCCAAACTTTTTTATAATCTTCTATTGATAACTTACTTAAAATTCCAATAGATGGATCAAAATCCTTACGAGCAATTGTAACTTGACATGGTGCACCTGCATTATCTTTTGTTATTTTTATAATATCATCAATATATGGAATTGCTTCATCGCTTGGTGTTAATTCTACTGTAAATGAACAACCTGCTTTCTTTATTTTATTTATATTATTAAAATACTCTTCCATTTTATTTAATCTTTTTAATTCAAAATAATGAAATGAAAACTTAAAAAATAAATTTTTTAATAGTTCTGATGGAAATTTAACAATTTCATCAAATCTAGCTGATAAGGAACCATTTGTAACTACATTTACATAATGACCTTCTTCTAGAAACAATCGTATTAAATCTACTATTCTCGGAACTAATAATGTTTCTCCCCCAGCACATAAATTTAATATACATGCTCCACCTAAGCGTTCTTTTGATAAAGCTTTTACTATATATTCATTACTAAATTTAAATTCTGGTGGTTTATTATCAAATTTATTTAATTGTGCTATATAACAATAATGACATTTAAAATTACAACTAGTAACAGGAATATAACATTCTACAAATCTTTTCAAAATAATCACTCCTACTTAATATTAAATTTAATTTTTATTTTATTTATTAAATATAATCTCTCATCTTTATCAAAAATAATTTTATATTGCATAATAGTATTTAATATCAATAAAACTACAGATAGTATAAAAAATTTTAGCCATGTATCTATAATAAAAAAATTTTTGAAAAAACTTCCCATAAAAGAAACACTTATAATACATATACAAGATTTTATTAATACAGGGAAAAAAGTATACCATTTACATTTTAAATAAATTGCCCCATAGGGTACAGTATATAATAAATTTCTTATTAAACTTAAACCTGAAGTTAATACTACAATTGCTATTAATCCCCATGATGTATATTTTAATATTAATAAAGCACAAACAGTATTTATTAATCCTGTAAAAACCACTAATAATGAATTAATTTTTATTTTATTAACTACTGTAAATATATTATGCATAACTGCTACTGGACCTATTATAATAATAGCTATTAAAGATAAAATAGATAAAATATATAATTGACTAGCATTCTGTGTTGGTAACCATAATCTAAAAAATTCTTCACCATATGATAATATTATTACTAATGGCATACTCAACATTAAAGAAAAAATTCTCATTGAACGTTTTATTTCAAGTATCATTTCTTGGTATTTATTTTTAGCAAATAATTCCAAAAAATTAGGTATAAAAACATTAGCTAAAATACCGGTTATCGTATTTAATAAATTAGGTATCATTTTAGAAATTGCTAATATCCCCATATCTGTTGCAGTTAAATATAAGTTTACAATTAATAAATCTAAATTTCCTGATAAAATATTTCCTAATCGCGTTATTGTATTCCAAATACCAGAAGAAATCATTTCTTTACATGACAACCAATTAAAATATACTTTTTTTATAACTAATTCTGGTATTAATTTATTTTTATAATATATATCATATATTCTAGTAAATAATGTTGCTAATAAAATTCCTACTCCCAAATAAAATATATGTGGTTCATAAAAATAAAATAATACTAACGTAAAAGCCAATTTTATAAAATTTGCTTTTATCTGTATTACTGATGAAATATATAATTGATTTTTAATAATATATGATACTGAAAAAATAGATAATATCATATCTACAAAAAAATTAATAATAACTAATAAAAATAAAAATTTTACATCTAATTCTATTTCACTAGATATTTGAAGAAAATCTTCCAAATTATATATTATAGGAACAACCATCATTAATAAAATTAAACTTAAAATTAAGTTTGATATAAAAACACTAGAATAATATCTATTAGCTTGATAAAGATTTTCTCTATGAACAGATATCGTAATAAACCTTCCTGCCATAGAATTAATAGCTAAAGTTACTACAGAAATATACATTACAAAATTATTTGCTAAAGAAAAAAAACCATATGCCTCAACACCTACATGTTTAATTATATATGGAGACAAAAAGAAATTTATTATTATATTTGCAGAAAAAGCTATTATTGCTGCAATAAGATTTATCATTGTATTTTTTTTCTTCATTAATTTATCACCTAACAATTATTAACAGCATTTATAATAATTTCTTTGCATTTAGTTTTATTTTCAACGACATACTCTGTTCCGATACAATAATATTGTACAATTTTAAAAATCTTATCAATATCTTTATCACTCAAGTAATATACCCAATCTAAATCCTTAAACCATTTTACACCTGATGAAATTTTAGTATCAAATGATTTAAAAACTATAACAGGAGTATGTGTTATAACAGAAAATATCAAACCATGATATCTATCTGTTATAACCAACCTAGCTTTTCGTGCCATAATTAATCGAGAAAAAACTTCTGTCTTTCTTTGTTTTTCTCTTACCTCATATGGTACAGTTGTATCCGAAACACTATATTCTATATTATACTTATTTAAATAAATTTCTATTTTATTGATAATATCATCTGATAAAACTTTTTCAATATCTTTTCTCAAAAAAAATTGAACACCTTTTCTATTTACATTTACATCAGATAAAATTCCATCTAAGGACGTAACAGCATCAGGCGCTAAGATATTATTTACTTTATAAAAGTATTTTCTAGCAAAATTAAAACTCACTTCATCTCTAGATATAATTGTTAATTTATTATGGGAATTATATATTTTACTACTTTTTTCTAATTCTGATTTTCCAAAATTATTATTATGAAAAAATATACTTACTGGCATAACAATAATCTTATTTCTTTTATATTTTTTTATTACATCTCTTCTTAAGTTTTCTTCTTGAGGATATAAAGAACCAAGATTTCCTCCACCTTGTAAATATATCATATCGCTAGGAGCTATTTTAAATCTAAAGATTTTGCTTAATTTACTAAAATATATATTATAAGGAATATCAATAATTTTATGGTCTGGAAAGTTTTCTTTTATTATAAATTTTTCTCCTAATGTAATTGCATGATCTCCTAAATTACCATACCATGGTGTTCCTATTAAAAAAATTTTTTTATTGTATTTTATAATATATGATTTTATTTTGCAACAAAATATAAATTTATATATTATATTTTTTATTTTATAAAACAAATATATATTCCTCCTATAATTTTCTCAAAATCCAATTTGCATTAATACATATTAATATAAATTTTATATATTTTTTCCAATTCATATATGGATTTTTAAATATATTTTTTTTATTCTTTAAAATACATTTTCTAAAATCATTTATTTTTTCATTTATCTTTTCACTAAGCTCAAACGATAAACAATATTTATAATAATCTATTCCATGAGCCTGAACCATATATTTTAATTTAATTTCTTTATTATTAACAAAATTATAATACTCTATCCTTGCATCTATTGTATCTAATATATTTTTTTCTGAAAAATTTCCTGTTATACTATCAAAACGTCTTATGTAATAATACAAAACATCGTTAATAATAACTATTTTATTAGCATAATAATATAATTTACATACTATATAATCATCTTCATGTAATTTCCCTTTTGGAAATCTTACAGAAATATCTTTAAAAAAAATATCTCGTTTATACAATTTATTCCAAACAACATTTATATCTATTGTATAATCTAGAAAATACTTATATATAACCTCTAAATTAGTATATACTTCTAAAGATTTTTTTATTGATTGCTTATTTATTTTTTCTCTATTATTATCAATATATATTTCTTTAAAATTACAACTCACAATATCAGCATTATGTTCTAAAGCACGTATTAATAATTTTTCACACATATTTTTAGAAACATAGTCATCACCATCTATAAATATTATATAATCTCCTGTTGATATTTCTATTCCACAATTACGTGCATCTGATAATCCTCCATTCTTTTTATGTATAACCTTTATTCGGTCATCAAATTTAGTGTATTCATCACAAATTGCACCACAATTATCTGGAGAACCATCATCTACTAATATAATTTCTATATGTTTATATGTTTGATTAATTATGCTATCTATACATCTTTTTAAATAATTTTCTACTCTATAAATAGGAACTATAATTGATATTAATTTATTCATAAAAATCCCCTTTATATTTAATACTCTTCTATTAAACCATATAAAAATATAAATAATTTTATCTTCTTTAAATAATCTACTCTACTACCAGAACTTCTCTTCCTATTAAATTTTTACTAATTCTGCCCCAGCATTTTCTTTCATTGATATTGATTTCATTTAAACTATCTTTAAGGAATTTCTCTTTGTCTTTTGCTATTTAAGAAATAGCTATACTAGCTACACAAACAACTCTTTTTTCTTTAAATGCAAATTTTAAAAACATTATATCCTTAAAGTTATCTTTCTTCGACCAAAAATTAAGATTCCAAACTTGATAACTGCCTACTATAAAATAATCATATATATTATCTATTTTTTTATTAATTTATAATCATATTTAATCTTAATATATTTATCAGAATTTTTTATATTATATTAACGAATACACCCTTTATCATAATAGTATTCTGTTTTCCTTACCCCTTTCCAATAAAAAATATGTTAAAATATTTTAACATATTTTTTATTAAGTTTATCTTTTTTATTTTTAATAAATATTTTTTTCGAACCATATATTCTCTACGATTTCCACATAATTAGATATAAATTTTCATATCACTCTATATTTTAAATTTTATTTCTAACATAAAATAAACTATCATTACAATAAATCTATTATTTAATAAAATGTATTAATATATTTTAACTATCTCAAAAATCGTCTTATTTTTATCTTTATAATAATCAATACATAAATATTTTTCAAAACTAATTTTTTCTTTAATACTTATGAGTATTATCTTCTTCTTATTTAAACTTTATAAATTTTATTTTTTATAGTTCTTATACATTTATATAAATTAGGCAAATATAACAATAATAAATATTTAACTTTAAATTTTATTTCTATATTTCCATTTAATGACAATAATATATTTTGTGCTTCAAAAAATAAAGATGTTAATAATTTATTATTTTTATAATCTTGAAAAATAATATCTGAACAAAAACCTATTATAGTTTTAAATTTATTTTTTAAATTTTTTTCAATAAATAGTTTATTATTTAATTTTATTAATTCCTTATTTATAACATCAAATACTTTTAAAGCTGTTAATTTTTTTTCATTAAAACTTGAAAAAGTCACTCCATCATATCTAACTCTTCTAAAATAATTAATATCAGATGTATATCTTATTTTATTACAACACTTACAATAATAAAATAAAAATAAAGTATCCTCCAAATTTGTAATAGTTTCATCAAATCTAATATTAAATTTATCTATTATATCTTTAGAATAAATTTTAACACAAGAAGATGTATCTCTTCTACCTAGTATTTGAAAATCTATAAATTCTATTCCTGACATATTCATATTTATATCTTCTTTCATATTCTTAAATACTTTATTATTAGAATAATAATTTAAATACATTTGAACTGCCATATCTGCTTTATTTATAATAATTTCATTATATAAGGAATTAACATATTCTGATGTCACATAATCATCACCATCTACAAAAATTATATATTTTCCTTTTGCGTTATTAATACCTAAATTTCTAGCACTACTTACACCTTTATTTTTTTGATGAAAAACTTTTATTTTATTATATTTTTCTGCATATAAATCACATATCTTACCCGACTTATCAGTAGAACCATCATCTATCAATAAAATCTCTATATTTAAATAAGTTTGATTAAGAAGTGTTTCTATTGTTTTTCCTATATACTTATCTACATTAAATACCGGAATAATTATACTGACCAAATCACTCAAAATATTCCCTCCTTAAACTTATTTATTAATTATATTCAGTAAATCTTTACTTAAAACCTTCCAGTTTAATTTTAATAAAGATTTATTTGCCTCTTGAACAAAGACTTTACATTTTTCTTTATTTTCTATCACATATATCATTGCATTATATAATTCATCTATATTATTAGGAGATATTAATAATCCCGTTTTTTTATCTTCTACTTGTTCTTTTATTCCACCTGTATTAGTAGCTATAACTAAAGAATTATTTAACATTGCTATATTTATTACACCTGATTGTGTTGCATCTAAATATGGTAATATAGTTACTATATTTTTCCCATAAAAAAAACTATTAACTTCTTCGTCTTTTATCCATCGATTAACTAATTTAAAATTATACAAATTTTTATATACCTTTCTATATGGCGAAAAATCTCCATTGCCAATTATCATCAATGATATATTTTTATATTTTTCACTTACTTTTTTATATGCTTCTGCTAATATATTTAACCCTTTATAAGGCTCAATTCTGCCAAAAAATATAAAATTTATTTTTTTCTCATCATACATACTAGAATTTATTTTTAAATTTAATTTATTATAATAATCAAACACTCCATGAGGTATTATATGTACCTGATTTGATCTTTTTGCATAAGTAGTTTCTACATATTTTTTAAAACGATTAGACAATATAATTATTTCATCTGCTTTTAATAAATCTTTTTTTTGCGCCAACCATATTAATTTATTTTTAAAAAAACTGCCTGTATGTGGTATAGGATCGTGTATTGTTATTACTACTTTGGTATTTATTTTATTAAATAATTTATTAACACTACTAAACCAAGGATGAAAACATGGTATATATATACAATCAATTTTTTCATTTTTTAAATATGACTTTATTTTTAGTCTACTAAACAAATAAAATTTAATACTATTTATTATAAAGTTATATTTATTTGTATACGTAGAAATTATTATTAATTTTTTTAATTTTAATTTTTTCCATTCATCAATCATCTCATTTTGCTTTGAAATAATTGCATATACCTCTGCTCCATTCTCTATTAATCCTTTTGTCATTTCATATGCATATAGCGCTGTACCACCTTTTCTTCCCAAAAAATTAACCAAAATATTTTTCATTTTAAATCTCCTATATTATAGTCTTTTTTATTTCATTTAATATAATTTTTGAAGTTTTTTCCCATGAAAATCTTTTTAAATTTAATTTTCCTTTTTCAATTAATTTATCTCGTACTTCTTCATTATTTATCACAAGATTCAATTGTTTTACTAAAGAATTTACATCATTTACATCACAATAAAGTGCAGCCTCTCCACAAACTTCTGGCAACGAATCCCTATTTGATACGATAACAGGACAACCTAAGGCCATTGCCTCTATAGGTGGTATTCCAAATCCTTCTGCAACAGAAGGGAAACATAAACATATAGCATTTTTATACAAAGATACTAATTCTTCATCAGTTACTCTACCAATTAATTCTATATTATTATATTTTTTTAAATCATATTTTACATTATTTGGTATATTTCCCGTTAAAACTAATTTGATATTCTTATTATCAATTAATTGCATTGCTTTAGCTGTTAATAAATTATTTTTTGCACTACCTCCACCAACAGCTAAAATAAAATTATTATTTTTTAAATTATATTTATATAAAATATTATTATCTTCTTCAATATTTAATATATGTTCATAACCTTCAAATGCTACTGTTATCTTACTAGGATTTATATAAAAATAATTTACCAATTCTTTTTTTGCATAATTAGAAATAGTTATTATTCGTTTTAATAATTTGCCTAGGAAGATTCCCATAAAAAATAAAAAATATCTTTGCTTAAAACTAGCATCACTTTTCCATTTTCTCGCCATTTTAGCATCATGCATCACTATAATTTGTCTTTTTTTTAAAATAGGTCCAGTTGATGCTAAGCTTAAAAGCCATCCATCTTTACTATATTTTAAAATATCATATTGTTCCCACAATGCTCCATTATTTACTCCTACATTTTTAATAACAATATTTTTAAAACTAACTGGAATGTTTACATTTGGTGGCACTAATAAACAAAATTCAATATTATTATTTATTATTTTATCTAATTCATTCAAAACAGCTAAAGAATATCTTACTACTCCTGTTAAATTATATTCTAAAAAACGACCATTTATATATATTTTCATCATATATTAAACTTCCTTCTTATTATATTACATAACCTATTAGGTAGTAACTTAGCATACATTAAACAATCATTAAAAATATATAATAAAATCATCTTATTTTTACTATATTTATAACCATATTTTTCAACAAACCACCAATGATGTTTATTAATTAATTTAATAGTATTAACTAAGTCATAACGAGCATGTTTAAACATAGAACTAATAGTTCTTATTCTCTTTATTTCAGAAAAAGGATAATTTATTTGACAGCCCCTACTATCAAACCATATGTTAGCTCCTAATTCATCACAAGTCAAAAAAAAGTCTGTTTCTTCCCTATAAGCATTTCCTTTAAAATTTGTATCAAATTTAACTTTCTTTATATACTCTTTCTTTACTAATGCACATGCATGAGTAAAAGGTACTTTTATAGGTTCTTTAAATCTATAAAAAAAACATACTTTCTCTAAGTGATATAAATCTATCATCTCATTCATATTTTTTAAAATAGGTGCTTTACGTTCTATAAATGAATTTACATTATGAATATCATTCAAAGTATCTGCATATAAAGGCATAGCACCTACAATATCAGCTTTTTTATTTTTCATTGTTTCTAAAAGATATTTTATTGTTCCTGGTAAAAGAATAGAATCATCATCCCCAAAATATACATAATCTGTTTTTACCTCTTTTAATGCTCTATTTTTAGCACCTGTTTGTCCTGTATTTCTTTTTTGTTTTATATATTTTATAATTGGATATCTTTTCTTTAATCTTTCCATTACCATATCAGTATCATCAGTTGATGCATCATTTACAACTATTAATTCTTCTACATCTTCCTGAATATATGTTGGAATCGTTTTTTCTATTATATATCCTCTATTATATGTTGGTACAATTACTGTAACTGACAAAAATCTCACCCTTTTTATAAACTAAATAAATGTTTTATATGGAATATATGCTGTTCCAGTAGTCACTAATAATCCATATATATATATAATGGAGCATATTATTATCATAAAAATTTTCATGATAAATTTACTATTATTACTAAATATACAAAAGCTATACGGCATTAAAAAAATTAAATTTATTAATCCTAAACTACCTAATCTAAATGCAACATTAGCATCAAAAGGGAGCAAAAATGACGTTAAAGCCATTCCACATATATAACTTTTCAAAAATACATTATACTTACTATTATTTTTTAAATAAGTTCTAACATACAAAAACCATATTGCTATTATTATATATAAAACAACCTGCGTCTTACCACCTGTTTCAAATGAATTTAATGATGATATGTATGCTTCATAAAAAGGAAACATACTTATTATTATATTCTTTACTCCTAAAGTCAATATTCCTCCTATTACAAATATAAAAATAAAATATTTATATTTAAATTTTTCAGATGTAATAATATATAAAATAATATTAAATACACTAGTTACATGAAATAGACAAGCAATTAAAACACACATAAAATATTTTATAAATGATCTTTTTAATAAATATCTTGTTGCAAATAATAAAACACTTATAGCCATAAATTGTCTTTCAATAGATAAACTATATACAAAACCTACAGGAATAGCCATAAAAGTTAATATTCCCCATCCTATTTTATTTTCAAAATCTGTATATTTTATAATAGAATAAAATATTAATATTAAAGATATTAATGCTACTAAAAAAAAGAAAATATAATGATTATCTAAAACTCCTGCAATATTCAATAACAGTGCAGATAAAATTTCACCTTTTGAAGCATAAATATCATTAGCATAACCACCATATATAATAGTTACGTACATAGGATAATCATATCCTATCTCATCTCTAAAACCATAAAATCCTAAAAAAACAATTAATAAAAATATACTTACTATTGGTATATTGTAATTACCCACTTTTAATAATGTTACTTTAATGTTTGACTCTATTACTATTACACCCCATACTATACCTAATAAAATAATATATGCTTCCATTCAAATAACTCCTAATAAATCAATATATTACTCAATGTATTTATAAGTAAAACTTGAATAAGTATAAATACTATATCTAGTAACATTAATTTTTTACTATTTAAACAATCTCCAAAACATCTCAATTACCCATTTATAGATTAAAATAATTTTTAATCTATATCTATTTTTCTTTTATTATTTTTATATAAAAAATAATATTGTTTTTGCATCAATTTTAACTCAAATTTTCTTAAAAATATTTTTTTAGATTTATCACTATAAAAAATAATTTTTTTATTATTTTTTATTAAATCTTTCAATATATTACATGCCTCATTTTTTTTACTATATAAAAAACCATTATCTTCTACTAAATCTTTATTTCCCACACAATCAGATAATACAACAGGGAGACCTATAGACATAGCTTCCAATACAGATAAAGGTAATCCTTCCCATAATGAAGTAGATAAATATATATCTGCACTAGCTAAATAATTTTCCAATTCTTTTCGTTCTATCCAACCTGTACATTTTATATTTGGTGAAGTCAATTCTGATTTTAATTCACCATCACCGCACCAAATAAATTGAATATTAAGATTATCTATAAATTCTAAAGCTATATCATTAAAAAGCTTAGGATTTTTTTGGATAGATAATCTACCTACAGAAATTATTGTTATTTTATCACTTGTGTTTACTTTTTTTTCTATCTGTAATGGTTTTATACCATTATTAATAAAAGTAACATTTTTTATTCCTTGCTCTTCGATAGCCTCTTTTTCAGATTGAGAACAAGCTACTATTTTCCCACCAAAAAAACTAGCAAATTTCTCCATCGCAATAAAAATTTTTCTTTTTTTAGGACTCACATCTAAACGCAAAAAAGATATTGCATGTGGGGTATATATCGTTTTCTTTGATTTCCCCAATAAAAAACTTACTATACGACCGAGAAAACCTGCTTTACTAGAATGTAAATGAATTATATCTATACCATCTATTCTTTTTAATATAATATATAATTCCCATAAAGCTTTTATATCTTTTAAAGGATTTAAACTTCTACTGGCATTTTTCCATGGTATAAATTTTGTATTTGGCGGAAATTTTTCTCTAAAATCACTAGGAGTATTATCTCTATTAATACCATAAATTACTATATATTCTTCTTTATCTAATTCATTAGTCAAATTAGATAAAAAACTAAACACTCCACCTGCAAAACATTCTACTACATGTACTATTTTCATTAGTTATCCTCAAAAACTACAATATCATCTTCATTAATATATTTACCAGATTGCACCTCTATAATAATTAAAGGTATTTTTCCTGGATTAGATAATTTATGTTTTACTCCCATAGGAATATAAGTACTTTTATTTTCTGTAAAAATACTTTCTCTATCATTAATAATTATCTTACCTGTACCAGAAATAACTGTCCAATGCTCACTACGATGATAATGCATCTGCATAGTAAGTGAAGCTCCTGGATCCATCTCTATCTTACGTACCCTATACCCTTCACTTTCTGTAAGTAAAGTATATTTTCCCCATGAACGATACATTGTGACATTTTCTTTTGCTTCCTTACGTTTATTCTGCTTAAGCTTATTCACTATATTTTTTACTTTCTGACTCTCACCTTTTTTGGCTACAAGCAATGCATCGGGAGTATCAATGATCATTAAATTTTCTAAATCAATACCAGCTATTAGACGATTATCACCGATAATCATCGTATCTGTACAATTTTCCGCTAAAATATCACCTTTAAATACATTCTTATCCTTATCAGAAAGTACTTCTGCAATAGCGTCAAAACTACCAATATCATTCCAATAAATATTTTCCATTGGTATCATCATCATCTTTTGTGATTTTTCTGCTACTGCATAGTCAATGGATATATCTGGCATATTTATAAAATTATCTACTGTATATTGATAACCATTTTGGGTGATATCTATTATTGCTGACATATATTTAGTTAATTCAGCCTGCATAGTAGCTATACTAAACATAAACATACCACCATTCCAATAATAATTACCAGAAGTGATATATTCTTTAGCTGTAGCTAAATCTGGCTTTTCTTTAAAAGAAATAACTTTTTTAGCTAAATTATTATTTTTTTCTGCTTCAATATAACCATAACCAATTTCTGGCTTTGTAGGCTTAATTCCCAAAGTTACTACACTATCTTTAGCTATATCTTGAGCATTTCTGATTAAATTTTGAAAAGCATCTATTGGTTTAATTAAATGATCTGAAGGACTAACAAATAAAATCTCATCATCATCACATTGCAGTACATCTTGACAATAAGTCTGTGCTAAAGCAATAGCGGGAGCTGTATTTTTTCCCATAGGTTCAGTGATAATATGTGCTTCTTGTGCATTTATAGTTTTTAATTCTGCCTGCACATGAAAAATATAACGCTCATTAGTCACAATAATAATATCTTTTGCTTCTACTAAGCCTAAAAATCTCTCTATAGTTTGCGCAAGTAAAGATTTATCTCCAATTACATGCAGAAATTGTTTAGGATAACAATCTCTAGATAAAGGGAATAATCTAGTACCCCCACCACCTGCTAAAATAATAATTTTCATTGATCAATAAGCTCCTTTTTTTGCAAATACTGCTTTAAATGTTCTCCATAAAATCATTATATCAAGCCATACAGACCAATTGCGCACATACCAACTATCCATATGCACACGTTCTGTATAATCTATATCATTACGACCACTACATTGCCACATTCCTGCAATTCCTGGTCGCACCATCAAATAATCATTGATATAATTGCCATAACGTTCCATCTCAGCTTTAATTATTGGTCTTGGTCCTACTAGACTCATCTCACCTTTTAATACATTAAAAATCTGTGGCAATTCATCAAGGCTAGTCTTACGTAAAAAAGCTCCAGATTTAGTAATTCTAGGATCATTTTTTAATTTAAAATCTCGTTCCCATTCTGCTCTTGCTTCAGGATCATTTTTTAACAATTCTTCTAATTTTTCTTTAGCATCTACACACATAGAACGAAATTTATAACAAGGAAACTCTTTTCCATCTTTACCCACTCGCATATGTTTAAATATCACTGGTCCTGGAGAATCCTTATAAATCCATATAGCTATTACTAATAAAAGTGGTGAAATACAAATTGTTCCTACTGCAGTTAATATCATATCAAATAAATATTTAATAATGCGATTAAATCTACGTTCCAAATTATTACGCACACGAATAAGCATGATCTTTTCTGTAAAAAATGTTTCTACATCTATTCCCCCCATAGGGATAGCTGTAAGGTTAGGAATAATACAGATATTTTTTACTAAAGGTTGTACACGATAAATAATATTATGCATTTCTTTTTGCTCTAGATAAGGAACTGCTATCAATACATTATTTACGCCAGTAGATTTTATTATCTTTTCAATATCCTCAAAATTACCCAATAAAGGATAATCTTGTAATGTTTTTAAAGGCTTTTTATCACTGATTAGACCTACCACCTTATATGAGCTCATGCCTATATCATTATTTATACTCTCAATAAAAGCCAATGCTTCTTCTTGAGCGCCAATAATTAACAATGGTATTCTAAATATCTTGCGTTCATCTAAGATGCGTTTTAATAAATAACGCATAATTATAAGACAGATAAAGCTAAATAACCATAATAAAGCTAAAAAAGCAATACTATGTGCAGTAGAGCTTGCTCGTACAAAAAAGAATAATAAAATAGCAATAGTACTATAGATACTGCTATAAAAAAGCGATTCCACCCTCTGCCAAAAAGGAATGGTACGACGATAAGTCCTTGCAACAGCGATAAAAGCTATATAAATAAACGGTATAACAATAAATAAATCTATATAACGAAGATTTTCTTCACTAAAATATATAGCTATCATCTCTGCCAATAATACCGCTAGATAATCTGCCATCAGTGATATACCGGACCAAATTATGCGGATATTCTGTTTTAGATTAGTTTTATAATTTTGTGCCAATAAATTCACCTACATTGCATTTATTTTTATTTATAGTATAAAAGGAGAAGCTATATTTATTTTTAAATCTATACTTCTCCTTTTATATCTATTTCCTATTATAAGCCATATCTTCTACTATAATTATATAAAGTATAACCCAAGCTGATCATTATACCTAAAACAAAACCAATAACTACAATTAATTTTTTATTTGGCTTAGCTGGCATATCTTCATTTGGCAAATCTGCTGCATCGATGATCTGAATATCCATAGAATCTTTCGCTTCTTGAATTCTAGTCTGTTCATAGTTTTGAACAAGAGAAGTATATACTTGACCTGTAATAGTCGCTTCACGAGATAAACGCATATATTCCACACTATCAGCAGATAATGTTGCTATATTTTCTTGAGCTTCTGCTTGTTTTGCTTTCAAAGCTTCCAAAGAAGCATTATTTACAGATATCTGCACTTCTGTGCTGATTTTATCTTTTAAAAGGCTCGCTTGTACTGGACTTAATGTTACAGATTGAGAATTTACAGCCTTTGCAATCTCATCAGATAATGATTTTTCAAGGCTATTTAGTTCTTCTTTCGCTTTAATAACATCTGGATGTTCATCAGTGAATTGTTGCTGAAGTCCTACAAGTTCTACACGTTTATTGACTATAGACTCACGGATATTGCCGATATTTGTATTATCAGAAACATTATATTCTAATAAAGATGCATTTTGCTGTTCTAATTGACTAGTTACACCAGCAAGTTTTGCACTATTTCCTTCACTTTGCGCTTGAAGCTGTGCAATACTATTATCATAAGTATTTAAACTATCAATAATAGATTTAGTTTGAGCATCTGGTGCATAGATTTTATGTTCCTGCTGATATGCTTGCAATTTATTTTCCGCTGTTTCCATCTCTTCTTTAGCGATTTTCATGCGTTCATCAAGGAATTTTAATACAGAAGAATTATCTTCTTTATTTAATTTAGTCATCAAAGCTAAGAAATTATCGGCTACAGATTGAGAGATCATCTGTGCTTCTTCAGGAGTCTTGCCATAAGCCGCTATAGTTATTAAATCTGTCTTTTTAATATTAGTAACTTCTAAATTAGATTTTGCAAAACCTGTTGCAGTCATCTTTTCTTTATCTTCATCAGATAAATCCAATTCAGCAATAATCGGCTCTAAGACTTCACGAGATTTCATCAATTCAATATAAGATTCAGGTGAACCAGAACTTCCTCCACCTATATCTATACCAAAACCAGCTGCCATAGCTGCATAGCCTGACCTAGAACTTCCACCAGATTTTACACGTACAAGTGTAGTGGATTGATAAGATTTTGGTAAGACAAAAGCAACTATAGTGGCAATAATAGTACAAATTACTATTATCGCTATAACAATCTTTTTCTTTTCGAGCATTAAAGAAAACAATTTTCTTAAATCAATTGTATCATTATCTTTTGCATTATTTATATCCATTATTTCACTCCTAATTAATCAGTCAATGCTCTATACGTACTATATACATTGATAAGTGGTAATACGTCTTTATGGAAGTCAATTTTATTGGATTTAGGAATATATAAGATATCTCCATCTTCTAGGGCAAAATTCTGACTGATATCATGTTTTTCTATATAATCTTTAATATTAGCTTCTTTCACATACATAACGCCATCATCTATACGAATGACTTGCACTTTTTTGATACGACCATATGTAGTCACCCATCCAGCTTTAGAAATAGCAGATAATACATTCATATCATCAGAAGCTAATTCCACTGTACCAGGACTATTGACTTCTCCTAATACCTGTACTTTTCTAGGTCCATAATTAGTGACGATTATTGACATATCTGGTATTTTAATATATCTGCCAAATTTCGCAGTCAATACTTGTTTTGCTTCTTCAATAGTTAGACCTGCTAATTTTACGCTACCAGCATAAGGTAGATTTACATAGCCATCTGTACCGATCATAATGCTATCCAATCCTTGAGCATTTCTAAAGCCAATTATTCTAATTGATATCGTATCATATTTATATAAACGATAATGTTCATCATAATCATCTAATGATTTTAAAGATGCTGGCTTGAACACTGAAGTATCTGCCTCATCCATGATCACTGCACTATCAGCAATATTTGTATATACATCTTCTGGCGCTGCAAAAGCAGTAGTTGATAATGCTGATACTAATAAAGCTGTAACTATCGCTTTTTTATAAAATCTTCCCATAAAATCCTCCACAAATTTTATTATTAATTTATAAATCCATTCTTAACTAATTTTATATTATATCATATATATGTAAAAATCCAATACTATATTATTTCCTTATTTTATATTTATATTTTACAAAAAAATATAATTTTCCTAATAATATCAAATCTAAACTTATATATAAAAAAAACTCTAGAATTTAAATTCTAGAGTTTTCTTTATTAATCTTTCATTAAAACTTTATAAATATAAGCCATAGCTATAGCTAAAATAACGAAACCAGCTACTACACCGATCCAGCCACTACCTGCAATACCTGCTACTAAATATCCTAAGAAAGAGCATGTAGCTACTACGATTACATATGGAACCTGTGTACTTACATGGTCGATATGACTACATTGAGCCCCCGCAGAAGCTAAGATAGTTGTATCAGATATTGGTGATACATGGTCACCACCTACAGCACCAGCTAATACTGCTGCTACTGTAACTACTAAAAGATGTGGATCTGTAGATACTACAGCAAGAGCGATAGGAATCAAGATACCGAATGTACCCCAAGAAGTACCAGTAGCGAATGCAAGACCGATAGCTACAAGGAAGAATACTGCTGGCATGAACATACCTACAGTAGCATTGTTGGAAACGATACCGCCAACATAACCACCGATATTTAAATAATCTTCACCGCAAACACCAGATAAGCTCCAAGCAAGACATAAAATGAAGATAGCTGGAGTCATAGCTCTAAAACCTTGGTTGAAACATTCACAGAATTTACCAAAGCGAAGCACCCCACGTGGTACATAGAGTAAAAATGTGAATACTAAAGCGATAAAGGAACCAATTACTAGACCTCTAGCAGATTCACAATTTGCGAAAGCATCAGATACGCTAGCACCTTCTAAAATACCACCAGTATAAAGCATACCGAAGATACAACCACCGATTAAAACGATAAGTGGTAATAATAAATCTAAGATTTTACCATTACCTACTGCTTCCATTTTTTCTTCTTTATATTCTTCAGGAATTACTAATTTGCCACCGCTTTTTTTCTCTAAAGTTTTCATAGCAGCAAAATCTTTACCTGTCCAAATTAAGAACAACATAAAGATAATAGTAAACCATGCATACATATTAAAAGGAATTGTCTGCAAGAATAAGGAAAAACCATCAATAGCACTGTCTTCAGGAAGTGAAGAACTAACTGCTGCTGCCCAGCTAGATACTGGAGCGATAATACAAATTGGTGCTGCTGTAGCATCAATGATATAAGCGAGTTTTGCACGAGTTACATTAAATTTATCAGTAACAGGTCGCATAACTGTACCTACAGTCAAACAGTTAAAATAGTCATCGATAAAGATAACTACCCCTAAGATAGAAGTAACAAGTAAGGAACTGCGTTTTCCTCTGATTACACTTGCTGCCCATTCACCATAAGCACGAGAAGCACCAGAGCGAGCAATAGCTGCTACAATAATACCTAATAAGACCAAAAATACTAAAATATATACATTTCCGCCAACTTTATCGGACATAATTGCAAAGAATGCATCAATAGCAGCTAATAAATCAAAGCCTGTGAACATTAAAGCCCCTACAAAGATACCCACAATCAACGACATGTATACTTCTTTTGTCGCCAAAGCCAATACTATGGTAATTATCGGAGGCAATAGCGACCATGCTGATTCAACCATTCATTTCCATCCTTTCTTATATATACAAATTATAAATAGTTAAAAACAATAGCTATATTATACCATCTATAGACTATTTGGCAAAATGCTTTTTGATAACAATATCCTGTCCTTAGTAAAACAAATCAATTATAATACCTAATATAATATCTAAATTAATTCAACTTGTTTTGCCATATTCATTGTAGTATAATAAACAAAGAAGAGAATAAACTGATGTTTGCCGATGTCAGCCCTCTTCTTATAGTGTTATTGTTGAAGAAGAGGCTGTCCATCAAGATGGCTTCTTTTTTATTTTAAAATCAATTAAAATAAGAAAGTATAGTAAATATAAGCGTTAATAAAGATATTATCAAAGACAATACTTCATAATTCGTCATATTTACCACCTCCCTAAAAGAGAGGCATGACACATCAATTTATTCCCTATGCCAAGAATTATATCATAAAGACAAGTAAAATACTTGTCTTTTTATTTTTGTCATAAAAATAAAAAAATAGGTTTAGATATAAAATCTAAACCTAAATAGTATTAAGGTATATTCTTAGAATTTTGAAGGCTTCATTATTTAACAATATTAGTTATAGTACCAAAAACAGTTTTTGCTCTATCCCCCATATTTACAATCATTTGTTCATGTAAGAATTTCAAATATCTGATGAACACATAAGTTACAATCGCTGTAGCTAAGATAGTTTCTACTCCTACTACATAATTTAAAATGCTAGGTACTGCTATATTGATTTCATTTAAATAACTAACAGTTTGACGAAGTGCAATCGCAGTGATAACAAATGGGAAAGTAAATGCTGCATAACTAGGATAGAATTTTAATTTTAAAAGTTTTGGCATCTGTGTAAGCACTGCCACAAATAATCCTTGAGCCAATATCTGCATAATTACAATCATGATTAAAGATTTATCAGCAACACAAGCAAGATATCCTGCTAAACTTAAACTCATTGGTGCAGTATAGATACAAAATAAAGGTTTTGCTGGTTCAGCGATTGCATGTTTACTGCAATAACGGATAGTAACAAGCGCAAATAATATCATATACATAGTGAAACCAAACCAGAAAATATATTCACCCAAATTGTGGTGATTAAAAGTAGGCGCTGTAACAGACGCTACCACAATACCTACATATGCTATAAAATATGTTGGAAAAACATCTCTTAATTCAAAATTGATGATATAACGATAAGTGAACCATGCCATCAACATAAAATGACCACAAATCGCCCCATACCAAACTACTTCACTAGCTATAGGTGCAAACGGAAAAGTATAAGTGCAAAGTTGCATAATCGCCATAAAAAAAGTAGCAAACACACTGGCAAAAATAGAATTTCCATTCAAATCATTTTTCATCATCTGCGGATGTAAAATAATTTTGCTAAATAACAACACCCCTAAAAACGCAGAACTAATACCGCAAGCATATTTCAAAATCAAGGAATATGGTGCAAGCAAATTGCCAAGAGCCGCCAATCCAAGCATCACCCCAGCAGTAGGTACAGGAACTTTTCTAATCATAATATAAAGCCTTCTTTCATAAATTATCTTATTTATAACTTCTTAATTAACATCTCGTTCAACCTTGACCTTATATTATCATATATCCATTCATAAGTAAAATATATTATTTACTTTAAAATAATAGGTAAATACTTATTTATAAAAACAGAAAAATCACCATAATATAAATCTTATATTATAAATATAAAATCTATACTATGAGGAAAATCTTTAATAACACCAAATTTTTCCCGTATTTTAGCATCTTTTTACGCTAACCATCAGACTTATCAATAAATAATTTGTTATTTTTCCGCATTATAAAATTTAGCGGTAATCGTAAGATTATTGAAAAATATTATCATTGAATACGCCTTTTGCTTAACTGTCTGAGCAAAGCGAGTTTTAAGCATTGTATGAAATGATAATTTTTTTCAAAGCTAAAATTTTATCTGCGGTGGCTTTCTTTGGTTCGTTTCTTTGCCACCAAAGAAATGAACACCTATATCTACTGAAAAATTCGCTAACGTGAGGAATATTTGGTTATTATTTTTCTAAATCCAATAATAAAAAATCCCCATAATACCAATTTTTCCCGCATTTTAGCATTTTTTACGGTAGCCATCAGGCTATTGGCAAAGATAAAAATATGGCTACGTTTTTAGTTCTACTGTTTGAGCCTTGCGAGTTTAGAACGTTGTTGACATATTTTTATCTTTGACAAAGTAAAAAGTGCGTGAGCGGGTGGTTTCTTTTGATTCGTTTTCTTTACCACTAAAGAAAATGAATACCTATATATTTTTTCAAAGCTAAAATTTTATCTGCGGTGGTTTCTTTGGTTCGTTTCTTTGCCATCAAAGAAATGAACACATATATATTATTTATCTAATTTTTCCATAACACCTTTAATTAATTTTACATGAGGAACTAATGTTTTTAATTCCAATCTTTCATTTGGGCTATGAATATCTATGTTGTTTGGTCCAATAGAAATTATATCCAAGTTTGGATTTTTAGCATAGAAATAGCTACATTCAAGACCTGCATGAATGGATTTTGCTTTCATATCAAAGCCATTTTGTTCTTTGAAAGTTTCTAATACTACATGTTTTAATTGGCTATCTGGATTTGCAGGCCAACCAGGAGCAGGTTCTCCACTTACAACACGAATACCACAGCGTTTACCCAATTGAATATAAATATTTGCAATTTCTCTAGTCAATGCATCTACAGCACTTCTTGGGAATACAGATATTTCCACTGCATTTTCTTTAGTAACAACAGGGCCGATATTGGCAGATAATTCTACTAAGCCTTCTTCAACTTGAGACATTTTGAGTACGCCAGTCATGCTCAAATTGATAAAGTCCACAATACTGCTTGCATCTTCTTCAGACATTACACGTTCTGGAAGTTCACAAGGAACACAAGTAACTGTGAAATTCTTTTCTACATTGCCATAAGCAGCTTTTAAATAATCTGTGATTTTTGCTACTACTACATCAAATACTTTCACATTGGAAAGTGGGGAAGTGAATACAAATTCAGCTTCAGATGGAATTACATTTCTAGCTTTTAAACTGCTGATACTTGCAAGTTCAATTTCTGTTTTTTTCATAATGCTATTAATTGCTTGAGCAATGATTTTTACAGCATTAGCATAACCACAATTGATAGCTTCACCAGAATGACCACCATGTAAATCTTTGACTACAAATTTATAAGCAGAACGATGTTCTGGTTTATGCCATGTAATGCGACGTTCTGCATCGACATTTACACTGCCTGCGCTAGACAAAGTGAGCACATCAAAAGCTTCAGAATCACAGTTTATAAGATATTTTGCATCTAATAAATATTTAGCATCTAAAGCTTTTGCCCCAGTCATGCCCTGTTCTTCATCTACAGTAAAAATAGCACGAATAGGACCATGATTGAAATCTTGTTGTAATAAATACATAGCTGCTGCTACGCCAATACCATCATCAGCACCAAGACTAGTACCATCAGCACGTAAAAATTCACCATCATTGATAATTTTAATAGGGCTTGTGAGTGGATCATATTGCACACCTTCAGCTGCTACGCATACCATATCCATATGACCTTGAATGATTACACGTGGCCAAGCTTCACAACCTTTTGCTGCATCTTTATCAATGATTAAATTAAATTTTTCATCTTGAACTACTTTACAACCAAAAGATAAAGCACGTTCTTTCAAAAAATTACTTACTGCTTCTTCATGATTTGATTTACGTGGAATAGCTGCTAAATTGCTAAATTCAGCTAATACGCCATCCATAATTTCTTTATCAGTTAAAGACATAAGCTACACCTCGATTTTGATAATATATTATACTATATTATAGCATAAAATATATTTATTTTAACTTTATACAAGATAAAAAAAGAAGTTAGGCAATACCTAACTTCTCTTTCGTATATTAATTTATAAGTTATTTAATAAGCTAAAAAATATCCAAGGAATATCTCTATTTATCCATAGAGATATTCCTTGTTTGTGTATAAAGATATTTCTTTCATTATAATATATAGTCAAATTAACTACGCTTATTATAATGAAGGAAATTAATCATGCTTCATCATCTGTGATAGCTTTATCACCCATTGTTCCTGTGCGAATACGCATAGCATTTTCTACATCATAAACAAAGATTTTACCATCACCAATATGACCTGTCTGCAAAGCTTTGCGTGCTGTTTCTAAAACTAATTCTACAGGAACTGCACAAACAATTGTTTCAATCTTTACTTTTGGTACAAGATTTACGCTATATTGTTTGCCACGGTATACTTCAGTATGACCTTTTTGTAAGCCACAGCCGTATACTTGACTTACAGTCATACCTTGAACACCGATTTTATTCAAAGCTTCTTTTAATTCCTCTAATTTACTAGCACGAGTTATAATTTCTATTTTCGTTATTTTGCGCATAAAATCTACCCCTTACTAATGAAAATCTATAAATTCTTTTTCTTATAATAATACCACTAAAACTTTTAAATTTTAATTTTATTATTTTAAATCAACAGGTTTTGTAAAATTTTCACTAGCAAAAGCTTCTGCATTACTGGAAAGCAATGTATTGGCACTCATGATAGATTGATTGTATGCACGTTCACCATGTTCACAGATATCAATACCGGAAACTTCTTCATTTTCACTTGCACGAACCTGCATAAAGCAACTAACAACTTTAAATAAGATATAAGAACCTACAATAGCAAGTACATAAGCTACTACTATAGAAATTAACTGAGCGATTAAAGTATCTGCACTGCCATAGAATAAACCATCTGCACCAGCTGGATTTATTTCTGTAGAGCACCATAAACCTGTAGCTACAGCCCCCCATGTACCACCGATACCATGAACACCGAAAGCATCTAAAGAATCATCATAACCGAATTTTTCTTTAACAACTGCTACTGCAAAGTAACAAACAATACCACCGATTAAACCGATAATTACAGCTGGAAGTGGAGCAACAAAACCTGCTGCTGGAGTGATGGCTACAAGACCCGCAACACAACCAGAAGCTGCACCTAAGATAGTAGGTTTGCCATGATGCATCCATTCACATGCTACCCAAGATACAGTTGCCATAGCTGCTGCTGCCTGTGTAGTAACAAAAGCATTTGCAGCAAGTGCATTAGCACCAAGTGCAGAACCTGCATTGAAGCCAAACCAACCAAACCATAAAAGTGTTGCACCAAGTACAGTCATTGGTAAATGATGTGGAAGCATTGGTACTTTACCATAACCATGGCGTTTGCCAAGTAAAATACATACTGTAAGACCAGATACACCAGATAAAATATGAATTACTAATCCCCCTGCAAAATCTAAAGCACCGAGTTTAGCTAAGAAGCCACCACCCCATACCCAATGAGCCATAGGGTTATAGATTAAGATTGCCCATAATAAGATGAATACTACAAAAGCGCCAAATTTCATTCTTTCTGCGAAAGCACCAGTAATAAGTGCAGGTGTAATAATAGCAAACATACACTGAAAGGCTACGAAAGCAAGTTCAGGAATTGTGCCATTTGCCATTACCTGCATGCCTACACCAGTCAAACCAACTTTGTCTAAGCTACCAATAAAACCACCAATATCACTGCCAAAAGTCATTGCATAACCAATAAGAACCCATTCCACAGAAATCATCGCTACAATGAAGAAACTGTGCATTATGGTACTCAATACGTTTTTACTTCTTACCATACCACCATAGAAAAATGCAAGACCTGGTGTCATGATAAATACAAGTGCTGCACTGATTAAAACCCATGCTGTATCACCTGTATCTATTGCTGCTGTAGTATCATCAGCGGCGAAAGCCACAGATGCCATCATCGCTATAAACATAGCAGTCATAGATAATATAGACGCTAATTTTTTCATAAATTACACCCTTTCTTCATCACAAAATAAGCCAAAAATATATAATAATTGCTAAAATAAAAAACGCCTTGTCAAAGGATATACTGCTTTGTATATCTTTTAACAAGACGTCTTTGTCTTATTTTGCTATTAAATTACAAGATAATATCAACAATTTTTTATTTAATTCTGATGTACATCACTGTTGATGTTTTTTATTATATGACTGGACATTATATTTGTCAATTAAAAATACAAAAAAATTTTGTATACAATCCACAAAGTAAATCTCCCTTATATTTATTGCAATATTTTTCTTATTTATAGTATATTTGTATTATTTATAGTATACACATTTACATATGTACATATTTTGCTTATCATGATACAATATTAACCATATAATTAAACATCAAAATTAAATAGGAGGTATCTTATGTCTGATAATATATCTATTATCGTCGCTTTTTTACTTTATTTGCTATTCATGATGGCAATCGGTGTTTATTTTTATTATCGCACTCATAATATGTCCGATTACATCTTAGGTGGCAGAAAACTTGGTGCTTGGGTAACTTCCATGAGTGCCGAAGCTTCCGATATGAGTGGTTGGATGCTCATGGGTCTTCCTGGATTTGCTTATTTGGCTGGTCTAAATGCTGGCTGGATTGCTGTAGGTCTTGCACTTGGTACATGGGCAAATTGGCAGTTTATCGCTCGTCGATTACGCAAATATACAGAACTTGCCAATAACTCTCTGACTTTGCCAGATTTCTTGCAAAATCGCTATCACGATAAAAGCCCTTTAATTCGTGTTGTCATGGCAATCTTTATTTTAATCTTCTTCATCATCTACACTTCTTCTGGATTTGTAGCTGGCGGTAAATTATTCAACACTATTTTGGGCATTCCTTATGAATATGCTCTTTGTCTTGGTGCTTTCGTTATCGTCTTTTATACTTTTGTAGGGGGATTTTTAGCCGTTTGTTGGACTGACTTTATCCAAGGCGTAATGATGTTCTTCGCTATCTTAATCGTCCCTATTGCTGCTGCTTTCACATTAGGGGGATTTGGTGATACATATACTGCTATCAGCATCACTAATCCAGAGTTTTTCAATCCATTCACTAAACCAGATGGTTCTTATACTACAGTATTAGAATTGATTTCTCTACTTGCTTGGGGTCTTGGTTATTTTGGTCAACCTCATATCTTAGTGCGTTTCATGGCTATCACTTCTTCTAGTGAATTGAAAAAAGCCACTCGCATTGCTATGACTTGGGTAGTAATCTCTCTTACTGCTGCTGTATGTGTAGGTATGGTTGGTAGTGTTTATTTAACTACACCACTCAATGGCACTAATTCTGAAACAGTATTCCTCGTTATGACTGACCATTTATTTAGTCCATTCTGGGCTGGTATCGTACTTTCTGCTGTACTTGCAGCTATCATGAGTACAGCTTCCGCTCAATTATTAGTAGGTGCTTCCGCTGTAGCTCAAGACTTATATAAACAATTCATTCATAAAGATATCAATCCTCGTGAATTAGTACTTGTTACTCGTTTATCTGTAATCGGTATCGCCTTGATAGCTATCGCTCTTGGTCTTGACCCTAATAACTCCATTTTAAATATCGTTGCTTACGCTTGGGCAGGATTTGGTGCTACTTTCGGCCCTGCTTTATTATTCTCTCTCTTCTGGCGTCGCACTACAAGAAATGGTATCTTAGCAGGTATGATTGTCGGCGGTATCACTGTTCTTGTTTGGAAACAAATTACTTTATTAGATATCGCAACTGTATATCCAATCTTACAACTCTATGAAATCGTTCCAGGCTTTATCTTATCCTCTTTAGCTATCATCATTGGTAGTAAACTTGATAAAGCACCATCTAAAGAAATCACAGATATCTTTGACTCCGTAAAACATAGCAATATTTAATTATTTGTTCATTTCTTTGATGTCAGAGAGATGTTCATTTCTTTGGTGGCAAAGAAACGAACCAAAGAAACCACCCGCTCACGCACTTTTTACTTTGGCAAAGATAAAAATATGTCAACAACGTTCTAAACTCGCTTCGCTCAAACAGTAGAACTAACACCGTAGTCCTATTTTTATCTTTACCAATAGCCTATGGCTACCGTAAAAAATACTAAAATGCGGGAAATATTTGGTATTATATTTTTCCGCATTATAAAATTTTAGTGGTAACCTAAGGTTATTGAAAAAAATTATCGCTGAATACGTTTTTAGTCTGAATGTTTGAGCGAAGCGAGTTTCTAAGCGTTGTATGAAAAGATAATTATTTTCAAAACTAAAATTTTATCTGCGGTGGGTATTCTTTTGTTACTTTTCTTTGCCCACCAAAGAAAAGTAAATAAAGATTTACGAACATAAAAAGCCCTTTACTATGTTAAATGATAATAACTTAGTAAAGGGCTTTTTATTTTAATATTTTTGTTAAATTAAAGATTATAGATAGAATAAATATAAGTAAATACTACTTATAATAATAGATAAAATCATAATTGGGAAAGCTACCATAAAGTATTTGGCAAAGGAGATTTTTTCTCCATGGATTGCTGCCATACTTGCTACTACTACGTTAGCACTTGCACCTATTAGTGTTCCATTTCCACCAAGACATGCGCCTAATGATAATGCCCACCATAATGGTTCTAGATTTGTCATTCCCATTGCTCCCATATCTTTGATCATCGGTATGAGAGTTGCTACGAATGGTATATTATCAATAAATGCAGAAGCTATCGCACTTAACCATAAGATAAGCATTGTTGTACTTGTTAAATCTCCTGCTGTTATTTCTAATACTTTTTCTGCTAATAATTTGATTACGCCTGTTTCTACCAATCCACCTACTAAGATGAATAATCCTGCAAAGAAGAAGATTGCTAACCATTCTATATGACTTAATACATTGGCAATTTTCTTTTCATATCTAGCCATACTGATGAGCATCAAAATACATGCACCAGTGAGTGCTACTGTTGCTGACTCTAAATGCAATTGAGCGTGCATTGTGAATGTAATGATGATCATAGCTAATACTACTAAGCATTTTTTGAGCAATGTAGCATCTTTGATTTCTTGGCGTTCGTCCATAGCCATTACTTTTGCTCTTAATTCATCTGTTGTAACTAATTGTTTACGATAGAGGAATAATAATATTGCAATCGTAACGATAAAAGTAACTATACATACGCCAGATAAATTAGTGATAAATGCCATAAAGTCCATTTCTGGTACGGCACTACCAATCATGATATTTGGTGGATCACCGATAAGTGTTGATGTACCACCAATATTAGAAGCTAAAATTTGTGCTACTAAGAATGGTTTTACTGGTATATTTAACTGTCTTGTAATACTGAAAGTAAGTGGCACTGTCAATAATACTGTTGTTACATTATCTAAGAATGCAGAACAGATTGCAGTTAAAAAAGACAACGCTACTAATAATTTTAGTGGTTCTGCTTTTACTTTTTTAGCTGCCCAAACTGCTAGATAATTAAATAGACCAGTTTCACCTGTGATATTTACAACTACCATCATACCAGCCAAAAGACCGATAGTATTAAAGTCGATATGGTGAATAGCCATCTCCTGAGTTAAAATACCACATACAATCATGAGCATTGCACCAGTTAGGGCAATTACAGTTCGATGAATTTTCTCCGAAACGATGAACACATACACTACCATGAAAATGGCAAGTGCAATCCAAGCTGTTGAATCCATGAATAAACCTCACTTTATTTTTTTATTTTCCCCTTTTTTATTATCTTTATCTATAATTAATTATAATTATCCTTTTTTAGCAACTTTGGACCATGTGTCACGAAGACCTACTACACGATTGAATACTAAATTATCCATTGTGCTATCTTTGTCTACGCAGAAATAACCTTGACGTAAGAACTGGAATTTTGTACCAGGTGCTGCCCATTTTACACTTGGTTCTACTTTACAATTATCTAATACTACTAAAGAGTTTGGATTTAAAGAAGCGATGAAATCTCCATTTACTACTCCTTCTTCATCATTTAATAAATAATCATAAAGGCGAACTTGTGCATCTAAAGCTGTAGAAGCATTTACCCAATGAATAGTACCTTTGATTTTACGTCCTGCTGTTTTACCACCAGTTTTGGAATCTGGGTCATATGAACAATGAAGTTCTACGATATTTCCTTGTTCGTCTTTTATAACTTCTTCACATTTAATGATATAAGCATTTTTCAAACGAACTTCGCCTTCTGGTTTTAAGCGGAAGAATTTCTTTGGTGCCTCTTCCATGAAGTCTTCACGTTCAATATAAATTTCACGGCTAAATGGCATATAATGTTTAGCATCTGTATTTGGTAAGTTTTCACAAGCAAGCATTTCTGTTTTATCTTCTGGATAATTTGTGATTACAACTTTGATAGGGTCAAGCACTGCCATGATACGGTTTGCATGAGCATTTAAATCTTCACGCACACAATGTTCAAGCATTGCTACATCTACTAAGCTATTTGCCTTAGCTACGCCAATGCGTTCACAAAAATCGCGAATTGCTGCTGCTGTATAACCACGACGACGAAGACCAGAGATAGTCGGCATACGTGGGTCGTCCCAGCCAGATACATAACCACCTTCTACTAATTGGCGAAGTTTACGTTTACTCATAACCATTTTTGTGATATTCAAACGAGCAAACTCAATCTGACGTGGACGTGTATTTACGTCAAAACCAAGACTGTCTAAAAGCCAATCGTAAAGTGGACGATGATCTTCAAATTCTAAAGTACAGATGGAATGTGTAATACCTTCGATAGCATCAGATAATGGATGAGCAAAATCATACATTGGATAAATGCACCATGCATCACCTGTACGATGATGAGAAATATGCGCTATACGATAGATAACTGGGTCACGCATAGTAATATTAGGTGAAGCCATATCGATTTTTGCACGTAAAACTTTTTCGCCATCAGCGAATTCACCATTTTTCATGCGTGTAAATAAATCTAAGTTTTCTTCTACACTACGATTACGATATGGAGATTCTTTACCAGCTTCAGTCAAATTACCACGATATTCGCGGATTTCATCAGCTGTTAAATCATCTACATAAGCTTTACCTCTTTTGATTAACTCTACTGCATAATCATAGAGTTTTTCAAAATAATCGGAAGCGTAATATTTTCTATCTTTCCATGTAAAACCTAACCATTTTACATCTTCTTGAATGGAATCTACATATTCTACATCTTCTTTTACTGGATTAGTATCGTCAAAACGAAGGTTACAAAGACCATTATATTTTTGAGCTGTACCGAAATTTAAGCATATGGATTTTGCATGTCCAATATGTAAATATCCATTTGGTTCTGGAGGAAAACGTGTATGTATTCCTTCAGTATATTTACCTTCTTTTAAATCTTCATCAATAGCATTATGCACAAAATTAGAAGCCATTAATTCTGCCATTATTTTTCCCCTTCTTTTATCAAATTATAGTTTATCTTATATGATATCATGATAAACTATAATTTGTCAGCTTTAACCTTGCCAAATATCTTTCGTTTGTAGTTTTTCTTGGATATAATTGCGCAAACGAGTAATACCTTGCATCATTTTTTCATCTTGAACTAGATTATTGATTATATCTTCAATATAATTTTGTTCAACAATCTGCTTCAATGACCATGCAAAATATACATCATATACCCACATCAAACGCACAAGTTTTCTATCATCTTGTGTTCTCATTTTTGTGTAATCACATTGCTTGCCTGCTACAAATAAATCCACAAAATCAGGGCTACAACCTGTACCATCTGTAGGCCCTAAAAATGGTTTTAATACACGATAAATATCTATTTTATCAGCATCACGAATTAATTTAGCAAAAGCTAAATGCCTTTGATTTTCTGTAGGCGCTATTTCTTTAGCATTATGATTACCTATGGCAAATTTTAAAGTCGCTAAATCTTCTTCATCTAATTTAGCCATAAAAGGTAAATCCTTTATAACTTTTAGACCTAATTTAGCATGATTTTCAGATAAGGCATCATTAAAGGTGCGATATACTGTGAACTGATAAAAGCGACCTACATCATGGAATAAACCTATCATTTTAGCTAACAAACTATCATGTTCATTTAAATTCAAATGCTTAGCCAAATTTTCGCAGTTTTTTACTACTTTCCATGTATGTTTTTCTTTTAATATTATGCCATCTACGATTTGAGCATCGTCAAAAAATATCGTTTTGGCCGATTTTATCTCCAAATGAGATTTTGCTGTCTTTGCTGCTTCTGGCGAATAAAAAGATTTCATGTATGTTGTCATCCATGAACTCATTTCTTGCCAAAGCTCTTGCATTTTTGCTATATCGTTCATCATATCACCCCAAAATCTTCAAAATTTCAAAATACAATATGATATTTTTTAAGCTTTAAAATTAAAGAAAGTAACTTCTGGTGGGCAACCAATGCGATAAGGGAACCAACTGCCTGCACCATTGCTTACATAACCAATGGAGTTATTCTGCTCAAATCTTCCACGCATGTATTTAAACATAGGAATAATAGGTATACCTAAAAAAGCAAATTGTCCTCCATGTGTATGACCTGTTAAAGTCAAATTTATATTATGTTTAAAAGCTTCATCTATAAAAATAGAATGATGAGCAAGCAATATCTTATAAGCATCTTCTGGTACATCTTTTAAAGCTTTTTGTAAATACTGTTCTCGCATATTAGCAGACTCTTGTCCGCCTCTTTCGTCTACATAATCCACGCCTAAAAGATATAAAGGTTTATCTCCACTTAAAATCTTTATAGACTGATTATTTAAGACTTTGATATTTGTCTTACTTAAAGCTTCTTGTAGATGTTTTATACCACGTATATGTTCATGATTACCCCAGCAAAAATAAACGCCAAAAGGAAAATACGGTGTAAAAGCATTTAATATCTTGATAGCTTCATCATTTATTTTTCCGCTATCAAAAATATCACCTGTGATAACGAGCATATCTGGAGCTTTATGTGCTATTTCATTTAAAATCTCATAAAATTGTCTAACTGAGAAGAAATTTCCCAAATGTACATCAGTTAAATGAGCTATTTTCAAGCCATTTAATTTAGGAAATGCACTACAATCTATATCTTGTTCCACAAATTCTATATTACGGCTTTCATATAAACCACCATATAAAGTAGCTGAAATAGCAGGCACCCAAACAACGCCATGTAAAAATCTACGTCTGCTTTCATCAACTTTAGTGCCACTTGTTTTTTCATAAATTAAGCGGAAAATCTTCACCAATAAAGCTATAATGGATAAAAAGACTTGCAATACATACCACATTACAACTAATTTTATGAGAATTGAAGCATATTCAAAATCTAATATTTTAGGATATAATACTGCAAAACCCACAATAGCTACTAAATTAATAATGATTAATTTTTTTCTCGCAGATTTATAAACATTAGCGGAAATATATTCCTTTGCTAATAAAATACTACTACAAGCGATAACAGCCATTACTAAAGCCATCATTATAGTAAAACTCATGTGCAATATATCACTCTCCTAACAATCTCTAAATTAAAATATTAGCTAATCAATAAATTTTATTAATCAAATTTATTACAAATCTACATTATTTCTAAATTATATCATATCTACCAAAAATTTTAAAAGAGACAGTTTTCATATATTATATAATTATTTCTACCCTATAATTTTATTTAACTATTTAATAATTTTTATAAAAAATCTTCTTAAAGCTTATATATAGCACCCTTTACTATTGACAAGGATTTATTTTTCTTTTAGAATAAAATTATAGTTTTTGGATAATTTTTCTATTTTAATAACAATTATTATTAATAACTATTTTTGGAAGGGGCGATACAGCCATGTTAGATAATAAAAAAGTGACTGAGCTCTTAAGAAAAAAAGGTTTCAAAGTAACGCCACAACGTTTGGCAATCTATAACGCATTATGCAACACTAAAGCACATCCTAATGCTGAAATGATATTTAATAAATTGCAACCTTATTACCCTACAATGAGTTTGGCTACAATTTACAAAACTGTTGATATTTTACACGAAATCGGATTAATCAATATCTTAAATGTCGGTGAAGATTCTTTCCGTTATGACGCAAACACTAGCTCTCATGCTCATATCTGTTGTACTGAATGTGGCAGAGTTGATGATATCATGATCGATTTTGCTAAATGTGTAGAAGAAGTTGCTAGTCAATCTTCTTATGATGTTCATCGTCATCAATTTTACTTCTATGGCACTTGCGCAGAATGTAAAGCTAAATTAAATAGCAAAGCTAAAGTTAGTTAATTCATTAATTCAATTAATTTTAATTAAAATTTAATCTAAAGCCACAGTTTTCTGTGGCTTTTTATATTGTATTTTTCTTATCCTAGTAATATACTAATCATATTACTTAATGGCTAAGGCTATATACACATATAATCAATAAAAATCAGAAATGAGGTTTTTTATTTTATGAACATATCTGTCTTAGCTAGTGGTAGCCGCGGCAATTGTACTTTAATTCATGATGATAATAATGCTATCTTGATTGATATGGGTATTAGCACCCGTAAATTGAAACAAGCTTTAGCACAACTACATTTAAATATTGAAGACTTAGATGCTATTTTTATAACGCATGAGCATATCGACCATATCCGTGGTTTAAAGACTTTGACCAAAAATTATAATGTGCCAATTTATAGCAAAACTGCTACATTAAAACAAATAGCTATTACTCAAAAATTTACAGATATAAATTTAAAAAATTGCCAAGCACTTACAACTAATAATATTGATATCGGCAATCTAGCTATAAAAATATTCAATATTTCTCATGATGCAATCGACCCTGTAGGTTACACTATATCTAAGTATAAAGATAATGCTAAAACAAAGAAATTTACTGAAAAAATAACTCTAGCTACCGATTTAGGTTTTGTCAGTGAAACAGTACAATCTGCTTTAGAGGACTCTGATATTTTAGTATTGGAAGCCAATCATGATTTAAAATTATTGCAAAATGGTCAATATCCATGGTCATTGAAAAAACGTATTTTAAGCACTAAAGGTCATTTATCTAATGTTGATGCCGGTTTTGCTATCAACAGACTTCAAGCTAAACCTCAACAGATAATTTTGGCTCATCTTAGCGAACAAAATAATTCTCCTGATATCGCTTTAAATACAATCAAGCAAATTTTTCAAGAAAATAATTTAATGGATATTTCTTTACATGTGGCATCACCTGATAGAATGTTAAATATTAAAAATTAAATTTAATATTCTATCCATATTTTAAATAGATAATTATTTTAAGGAGGTTTTTCTATGCGTTCTCCACTTTCCATCTTAGGCATTTGCCTTATCTCTATGAGTATTTTTCTTGGCGGTTGTGGTAGCGATGAACAAAGTGCTACATCTTCATCTTCTGTAGCAGCATCTTCCGCTTCTAGTGAAAAATCCACTGCACCTATTTCCGATGCGCGCAATACACCAATAGTGCAAGCAGCAAAAAAAGTAGGTCCTGCTGTTGTTGGTATCACTAATAAAGCAGTCGCTCGCGATTGGTTCAATCGTCAAGTTGAAATTGATAAAGGTACTGGTTCTGGTGTTATCTTTAGAAGTGATGGTTATATCGTAACTAATAACCATGTAATTGAAGGTGCTAAAGATATCACTGTAGCTCTTGCTGATGGCAGAACACTTCCTGCTACGCTCGTTGGCACTGACCCATATTCAGATTTAGCAGTAATCAAAGTAGATGCTACTGATTTACCAACTGCTGAATTCGGTAATTCCGATGATATCATGGTCGGTGAACCTGCCATTGCTATCGGCAATCCTTTAGGTCTAGAATTTCAGGGCAGTGTAACTGCTGGCGTAATCAGTGCATTAAATCGCACTTTAACTATCGGTGATAATCGTCTAAAACTTTTACAAACTGATGCAGCTATCAATCCTGGTAACTCTGGCGGTGCACTTGTAAATGCTGATGGTCAAGTAATCGGTATCAATAGTGCCAAACTTGCTGCTACTGGCGTTGAAGGTATCGGTTTTGCTATTCCTATCAATACTGCTAAACCAATCATTGATGAATTAATCAATAAAGGTCATGTAACTTACCCATATCTTGGCGTGGGTGTTCTTGATAAACAAACTGCAGCTCAAGCTGGTTATAAATTAAATGTCGATGCTGGCGTCATTGTAATGCAACTTGAACTCGGCAGTCCTGCTGACCAAGCTGGTATTAGACAACGTGATTTAATCTTAAAAATCGACGGTAAAGACACTAATACTGTAGCTGATTTACGCAGTATCATAGCTGAACATAAAGTCGGCGATAATATCACAATCACAATCTCAAGAAATGGACAAGTTGGCGATGTTACAGCTACTCTAGCTGAAATGCCAACAAATAATTAATCATGAAAATATCAATTGTAGCTTCAGGTAAAATTAAAGAAAAATATTTACGCGATGGTATCAATGAATTTGTAAAACGCTTAAAACCTTTTACACAATTAGAATTCATTGAAATCAATGAAGAAAAAATGAAAGATAATCCTTCACCAGCTGAGAAAAAAGCTACATTAATAGCCGAAGGTGAAAGACTCTTAAAAAAAGTTCCAGCAAATAGTTATTTAATTGTACTTGATGTTTTTGGTAAAGATATTTCTTCCGAAGAATTATCTGCCAAAATTGATAAACTTACTTTATCTGGACAAAGCCATATAACCTTTTTAATCGGAGGAGCTTTTGGTTTATCTGAAGAAGTCCGCAAACGTGCTGATGAACGTATTTCTTTTTCACGAATGACATTTACACATCAAATGATAAGACTTCTACTCGTAGAACAAATCTATCGTGCTTTCAAAATCAGCCGTGGTGAAAAATATCACTGGTAAATCATAAGAAGTATAGACAAAATAAAAGCTCAGGAAATCCTGAGCTTTTGCTTTATAAAATATAAAAGAGGTGATTTTTTTGTCAGTACCATTTTACCACATCTTTGATAAAGACTCGGTCGGTCAATTAATCAATCCTTTGCCTTTAAATCAAATTCTCAAATGGGCTGGGCAAGTAACAACAGCTCAAACAGAAGAAAACAAACCAAAAATTCTCTTTTTGGGAATTGATATCCAGACAGATTTTATGGATAATGGAGCTTTAGGTGTTGCAGGAGCGAAGCAAGATGTAATTCGCCTAAGTCAATTTCTCTATAAACATATGGATAAATTATCTAAAATCATTGTTTCACTAGATACTCATGAAGTAAAACAAATCTTTCACCCTTGCTGGTGGGTAGATATTGAAGGCAATCACCCTGCTCCTTATACCATTATCAAAGCTTCTGATTTAACAGAAGGTAAATGGAGAGCTACTGTTGACCCTGCACTTAGCAAAAATTATGTTCGTCATTTAGAAAAAGCCGATAAACAATTATGTATTTGGCCTTACCACTGTATTAACGGTACTGTAGGTGCTACTTTAGAGAGTCAATTTAATAATATTATTCACTTTATTTCCTTAGCTCAAAATATTCCTTTAACAAAAATCAATAAAGGGCAATATCCACTTTCTGAAATGTATGGTATCATCAAACCTGAATATTCCATGCATGATGATACAAATACAGATTTACTCACTGAGATTGCTTCTTTTGATAAAATCATTATCGCAGGTGAAGCAAAATCTCACTGCGTACTTGAAAGCGTCCGCCAAATCTGCGAATATTATTTCGACAAATTAGAGATAACACGCAAAATCTACGTACTCACTGATTGCATGAGTGATATTCAAGGCTTCGAGCAATACAGTGAAACTAGATATAATATTTTAGCTAACAAATATAAAATCAATCTCGTAAAATCTACCGATAATTTTCTCTAGCAAAAAAGCGACTTTAATTAAAAAATTAAAGTCGCTCTTTTTATTGTTTATTTAGTACTTTTTTATTTGGACTTACAAACATCATGATGAACATAATTATTAATGTCAACATAATGGCTGTTGATTGAGCATTTAAAATCCAAATGCCTTTATTGCCATTAAATAAATCTAATCCTACAGTAACTATAATCCCCACTATTGTAGAAATTATAGCAGCTGAAGCACTACTGCGTTTTGTAAATAAACCGAATAATAATGGTGCTGTAATGGATACAGACATCAAGGAATAGAAAATAGATAATGCTGAAATTACATTTGGTAAAACAATCGCAAGACCAATACCGATAATACCTGCCATTACAGTTACAAATCTACTGCCTTTGATTAAGCTTTCATCAGAAACATTAGGATTGATAAAGGATTTATATAAGTCTTTCGTAAAAGATGTTGTTATCATATATAAAACTGCATCTGCTGCACTGATTTCCGCCGAGAAAATAGCTGCCAAAGCTAAAGCTGAAGCCCAAAATGGCATACATTCTTTCATTACATAAGGAAGTGCTAAATCCTGCTGTGGTAAATCTGGCGCAATAGCATAAGCTGCCATACCTAAAGTAACAGGAATGATGGAAAATAATAACATGACTAAACCACAAGCAAAGGTACTAATGCGTACTGTATTTTTATCTCTTGCACTATACACTTTACCAATAAGCGCTGGAGATAAGAAAAATGATGGCATTAACATCAAGAAAAAGCCCATGATTACAGTATTACCTAAACCATCAAAACTAAAATAAGCTGTTGATTTTGCTACATCAGCCATATTAGCTACTACTTTTGCCTGTAAACCATCAAGACCACCAACAAAAGATAATACAAGTGGTACAGCTACGATAAAACCGATTAATTTTACTCCAGCTTCAATTAAATTTGCGTAAACAGCTGATAAAAATCCACCTGCACAAAAATATAAAACAACTACAACAGAAGCGATTAAAACACCTGTAGTTTTATCAATTTCTGCTACTACAGATAATATCCAGGCAATCCCCATCAATTGACCAGCAAAAATCGCTAAAGTGCCAATCGCCATCATCAATGATATAAGACCTCTAAAATAACGATTATAGCGATATTCTAAATAATCACCTAAAGTATAAAAACCATGATTTTTGGCTATTTCCCAAATTTTAGGGCCAATAACAAATGCCAAAATAAATGTACCTACAGCTGAAGCGATAATCCACCATGCAGCAGAGATACCTGATGTAAAGCCCATACCTGCTACGCCAACGGTTGAGCCTGCACCGATATTTGGTGCTACCAAAGTGATGAATAATAAAAATGGTGCCATTTTACGTCCACCAACAAAGAAATCATCTGCTCCTTTTACTTTTCGTGATATTATCACACCAACAGCGATTAATAACACAGCATAAAGGGCAATTACCATAAGATACCAATTCATTATAAGCCTCCACTCTTTCGCCTAAGTCAATAACCTAAAAATCAAGGTTTATTGCTATTTGCAGACAAAAACATTCCTCAAAAATCAACTGCAAAATAATTGTCAGTTGTTCTTGCCAAGACTATAGCTTATTTATTATAGTATAGACAATATTAAAATACAAATATAAATGTGGTGATATCATGGAACGTTTACAGATAAAAAATGATATTGAAGGTATGCAAGAAGCGCTAATTGAAGCTAAAAAAGCTTTTGCTATCGGTGAAATTCCTATAGGAGCTATAATCTGCGATGATAAAGGCAATATCATCGCTCGCGGTCATAATCTTCGCGAAAAAACATTTGATGCCACTGCTCATGCAGAAATTGTATCTATTCGCAAAGCCTGCACTAAACTTCAAAATTGGCGACTTTCTGATTTAACTTTATATGTAACAATTGAGCCATGCCCTATGTGTGCTGGCGCTATCTTTTCTAGTAGATTAAAGCGCTTAGTCTACGGTGCTACTGATTGGCGCGCTGGTGGTTGTGAATCTGTATTTAATATCGTAAATAATCATTGGCTAAATCATCAAACGCAAATACGAGCTGGCGTACTCGAAGATGAATGTTCTTTACTGGTAAAAAAATTCTTTCAAACTAGACGTCAAAATCATAGTTGAGGTTTCTCTAACAAACAAAATTTTATTTTTAGAAAAATTTTACAAAATTAAAGGGATTTTCACTTTTTTTAGCGAAATAAAATATACATACAAATAGTTCAAGAATTAGGTGGTAATATATGCCAAATATACAACAAATTGTCGTTCCTATAAATGGCACAGCAGAATCATTCAAAGCTTTATCTTTAGCTTCAGATTTAGCAAAAATATACCAAGCACAGATTTGTTTATTATTAGTTACATACTTTTCCACAGAAACTGATGATAAATCAACATATTCTTCTTGGTTAGCCACTCCGTTGACTGGTTCAGTTTCTCGTTATGCTGAAAGTGTTTTTCTTAGGGCAAAAGATTTATTGCCTGCAAATATTGATATCAGCACACATCATTTAAGTGGACAACCTGCTTCAAAAATTTTAGAATTTACCAAAGCTCATAATACAGATTTAATTATCATGGGTTGTCGTAAATTGAATTTATTTAGCAGTATTTTAAATGGTAGTACAAGTCGCCAAATTCTTGAAAAATCAACTTGTCCTGTAATCATTATAAAATAATCTTTGGAGGGATTCCTTATGACAGATATTAAACGTATTTTAGTACCAGTAGATGGCTCTGAAACTTCTGATAGAGCTATTGAAGAAGCTATTAAAATTGCCGAAGTATATAATTCAGATATTCACATTCTTTATGTAGCAAATATCAACCAACTAGCAATCAATGCTTGCCTCTCTGATGCAATCTTAGAAGCAGTAACAAAAGCTGGTAATGAAATACTAGAAAAAGCTGCTAATAAAGTTCCTGAAAAAATCAATGTAATTACAACTTCAGAAACTGGTTCTCCATCTGTTACTATCACAGATTTTGCTGATGAAATCAAAGCTGACTTAGTAGTAATTGGCAGTCGTGGACTTGGTCTTGTAAAAGGTGTACTTTTAGGCTCTGTAAGCCAATATGTAGTAGAACATGCTCCATGTCCTGCTTTAGTTGTAAAATAAAATATAAATATGAAAAGAGCCTATATATAGGCTCTTTTTTTTAATCTAAAGTTAATTAAATTTTAATATGATTATTTTTTTTCAATGATATACTAAATGTACAAATAAAAAATATGCGATATTTATATAAATCAATAGCCGAAAGGGTGTGTATCTCATGAAAACTACTTTAAAGAAAAAACTTACAGCTGCTATTTTAGCTGGCTGTAGTACATTTATATTAAGTGGTGTAGCTTTAGCTAATCCTCCGCAACCACCACCTCCTCCACCTACAGAATTAGCACAAAGACCAACACCACCACCTCCTCCACCTAGACCATTTGTACACAACGAAGAAGTACAAAATTATTGCACACAATTTGAAAGTGATTATTCTTGGATGTATCTATCCACACGTGAAGATGCTGCAAGAGATTTTGTATCTGTAGATAAAGCTTTAGAACGCAATACTATTTCCACTAATCAAGCTACTAAATTGAAAAAAGAAATTATCAGTTTTTATAAAGACAGACAAAAATATGAAGATAAAGCTCGTAAATTAGACCGCAGAGATGCTAGAGAATATCGTCAAGAAAATCGTGAACATTTCTCCTTGCGTGCTAATATAGCAGATATCTCCGAAAGCACTACTATCCCTGTAGATACTTTAAAACGTATTTTATTTAAACCAAACCCTAAAGCACCTAAAGATCGTGATGATTTATCCGAAAGACTCGCTAAATTCACTAATCAATTAGTAGTTGAAGGCAAAATCACTCAACAAGAAGTAGATATTCTCGATGAATATATGCAATCCGGTAGAGATAAATTAGCTAATATGACTAAAGAAGAACGTCATGAATATTTAGATGATTATCGTCAATTAACTGATGAACAGCGTTTAGCTAAAATTTCTGAAGGAACTGGCATTTCTCCAGAAAGATTACAACAAATTTTCACTGCTTTTAAAGAAGCTGTAAAAGATAAATTACAGACTAAAATTCAAGATTAAAATTAATTTAACTAAAAATGCCTAGAAGCTATAACTTCTAGGCATTTTTTATTTCATAAGTATTATAAATATCTAATATATATATATACACTAGCTACAATAATAGATAAAATCATGAGTGGAAAAGCTATTTTTAAATAGCTGATAAAGGATAATTTTTCACCATGAGCACTTGCCATACCTGCTACTACTACATTGGCACTCGCACCAATAAGTGTACCATTACCACCAAGACAAGCACCTAAAGACAATGCCCACCAAAGTGGTTCAAGATTAGTCATACCCATAGCACCCATTTCCTTAATCATAGGAATAAGTGTAGCTACAAAAGGAATGTTATCAATAAATGCTGAAGCAATAGCACTGAGCCATAAGATAAGCATTGTGGAAGCAGTAACATTTCCAGATGTTATTTTTATAGCTTCTGCTGCCATAGCCTTGATAACGCCAGTTTCTACTAAACCGCCAACTAAAATAAACAAACCAACAAAGAAGAAAATAGCAAGCCATTCCAAACGACTTAAGATATTTGCAATTCTTTTTTCACGTCTACTTACAGTGATCAACATCAATATAGAAGCACCTGCTAAAGCTACAGTTGCCGATTCTAAACCAAGTTGAGAATGGAACATAAATGTAATAATAGTTAAAAATAATACAATCAAACATTTTTTCAATAATAAAGTATCTTTTAACTCTTCTTTTTCATTCATAGCCATTACTTGTTCTTGTAAAGCTGTTGTTGTTGTTAATTTCTTATGATATATAGCAATGATTATCGCTATAGTAATAGCAAAAATGACAATACAAATATCACCTAAATTAGTCAAAAATGCCATAAAATCCATTTCAGGAACAGCACTACCGATCATAATATTTGGTGGGTCACCGATAAGTGTTGCTGTACCACCGATATTAGAAGACATAATCTGTGCAATCAAAAATGGCTGTACTGGTATTTTTAGCTGTGCTGTAATACTAAAAGTTACAGGTACTGTCAATAAAACAGTAGTTACATTGTCTAAAAAAGCAGAACAAACAGCTGTAAGTGCAGATAATGCTACTAATAATTTCACTGGGTTGGCTTTTACTTTTTTTGCTGCCCAAATAGCCAAATAATTAAACAATCCTGTTTCACTGGTAATATTGACCATAATCATCATACCAGTAAGCAAACCAATCGTATTAAAATCAATGTGATGGATTGCTTGGTCTTGTGATAATATGCCCATAATAATCATAACCATAGCACCTGTCAAAGCCACTATAGTACGATGTATTTTCTCAGAAATAATCAACATATAGGCAATGACAAATACAGCTATAGCTATATAAGCACTACTATCCATCAATAATCACTTTCTTTCCTAAAAGATATTTATAATTATTTAAAATCTACTTAAATAAATTTTAAATATTATACATACTAATAGCTAAATCACTTAAATATGATTTATAAAATTTCATCTTATTATTTTGTATATAAAATCTAGGTACACGACGAGAAATCATGCAAGTTATTTCATAATTTATAGTTCCCAATTTTTCAGCCAATTCATCAGCTAAAATACATTCATCACCTTGTTTACCAAAGAGAACTACTTCATCGCCTACTTGTACATTTTCAATATCTGTAACATCAACCATGCACTGGTCCATGCAGATATTGCCTACTACTTTTGCACGTTTACCATGTATCAATACTTCCGCTTTTCCAGATAATAATCTAGTATAGCCATCAGCATAACCTACAGGTATAGTGGCAATCACGCGAGTATCTTTAGCTATAAATTTATGACCATAACTTACACCTTCGCCAGCATGTATAGTTTTTACATGTGTTACTTCACATTTAAAACTCATAGCTGGTTTTAAGCCAGTATTGCTGATATCAACTTCATCTGATGGTGCCATGCCATATAATATCACTCCAGCACGTACCATATCATAATGATATTCTGGTAAATCAATGATAGTAGCACTATTAGCACAATGATGTACATTGACCTTCACTCCAGCTTTTGCCACTTCATCACAAACCCATTTAAAACGTTTATATTGAGTATGTGTAAAAGTTTTATCTGCACAATCGGCTAAACAAAAATGAGTGAACATACCTTCTATTTTTACATTAGGTAATTTGCTTATTTTTACAATTTCTTCTACAGCTTCTTTTGTTGGTTGATAGCCAATGCGTTGCATACCGCTATCTATAGCTATATGAAATACCACTTCACTTTGTTGTTTTACAGCTTCCTCAGAAAAAAGTCTTGCCTGTTCATAATCAAAGATACATACATCAATTCCATAAGCAATAGCTTCACTAGCTCTCACTGGATTTGTATAACCCAAAATAAAAATAGGAGCTATAATACCTTGATGACGAAGCTCTAGCCCTTCATCTAAACGTGCTACAGCTAATCTATCAGCACCATTTTCCAATAAAGTTTTAGCTAAAGTTACAGAACCATGACCATAAGCATCTGCTTTGATTACAGCTGCCACTTCTTTTGATTTTGCCATCTTTCGTATAATTTGCATATTCTGTGCAATTACATCTAAATCAATTTCTGTCCACAATAATCTTATCATTTCGGACTCCACAATCTATTCGCTTCCATTCTTAATCATTCTAGTACATTTCAATTTACAAATACTATTTTTTAATTTGCTTCATAACGACGAATACGCAAATTCAAGTTATATTCTTCACAAACCTTTTTACAAGCATTGATTTCATCTTCGCCGATAATATCCACTATAGTTACTACTACATTTGGAATGTAATTTTTGCAATCCACTGCAAAATCAAGCATAGCTTTATAAGATTTTATACCAAAACGACTGCGTGTAACTTCTAAATATTTTTCTGCATTTGATTCATTCAAACTTATAGAAATAGTATTTAATAAACCTTTAAATAACACAGCTGTTTTTTTACCATATTCTAAATCGCTTAAACCATTTGTATTCATTCTAACTTTAAATTTAGGATATGTTTGATGGATAAAAGTCAATAATTTTACCAAGTCATCTAAACGCATAGTTGGTTCACCAAAACCACAAATGACAATATCTTCTACATTTTCCATAGGTGCATTTAAAAATGCTTGTTTAATTTCTTCTAAAGAAGGTTCGCCATCTTTTAACCATAACTTATGGTCGTCCTTTAAATGACGCAAACAAAATGTGCAATTACAATTACATCTATTGGTAAAATTTACATACATATTGAATTTTTCTTTAGGAAATAATTTAACTTTTTCACTAAAATCAATATATCCATTATTATGTAATGTATATAATATCATTTAATCACCTTTTCCTTGTTACAATATAACATAAAAATTATAGCCTTTTAGCTTCTAAACTTCAATATAAAATCATATTTATAATTGACATACTCCCCATGCCTAAATGCAGGGGATTCTTGGATAAAAACGATACTTGCCTACTAAAATAGCAGGTCTTACTATATCTCTCCAAAGAAGGT
>ERZ773170.280-NODE-280-length-57615-cov-7.043450_pt1 | contig 57615 bp, 99 predicted proteins | sample MGYA00581002_ERZ773170 | MGnify/ENA primary metagenome ERZ773170 (study PRJEB29015, sample SAMEA2737811) | human gut metagenome | biome: human gut; feature: human-associated habitat; material: faeces | place: China | collected 2012 ... | reverse complement strand
ATATCCAGCCCATTATTGAAAAGGCTGTGGGCGCAGAAAATCTGATTGAGCATACTGCAAACTTGACATCAATAGATATGCAACATGAATTTGAAAATTGCATGTGCAAGGTAAGACCCATTACCTTTGATGAGGCAAGGGAATTTAACGGCTTTCTTGTCAATAAGAATCTGAATGACTGGTGGTGGACATGCACCCCATGGAGCACCAGAGAGCGTGGTTGTGACTACTCAATTGCCGTTGTTTCTTCTTCTGGCTATTTCTGCAACGGCATCTGCAATAACTGCAGCGGTGTTCGTCCATTCTGTATCTTGAAATCTCATATCTTTGTATCGAAGGGAGAATAGTCATGGCATTAACAATGAAAGCGCTTCAGGATCAGATCGATGTGTTGAAGAAAGAAATAAATGCATTAAAAGGTAATAATTCTAAAAATATGAATAAGTTACCGATCGGACTTTCAATCGGAGATGAATTTCAGCTTGCCGGAACAACATGGAAAATTATGGATATTACAGATACGGGATATATGTGCCTAGCAGAATCTATTGGGAATAAAGAGTTTGACTCTGATGATAACAATTGGACCACAAGTAAGCTGAGAAGCTATCTGAACAAAGAGTTTTTAGAAAAGTTGGAAGAAGAAATAGGGGAAGGAAATGTATTAGGTTTTGAAAGAAACCTTCTTTCTCTTGACGGTCAGACAGAATACGGATCATGCACTGATAAAGTGTCGCTTCTGACAGTGGATGAGTACAGAAAATATAGGAAGTATATTCCTAACGCGAATAAATGGTGGTGGTTAATTAGCCCATGGAGTACACCATGCAATGGTTATTCTGGTGCAGTTACCGTTGTTTCTTCTTCTGGCTTTATCAACTGCTACGACTGCTGCCTTAACGACTACGGTGTTCGTCCATTTTGCATCTTTTCTTCTTCAATCTTTGAATCAGAGGAATAAGTAAATGGCAGAAACCGACTTAAAGGTAATTCTTAAGGCAAAAGAATTAGCGGAACATACCTTGCAGGAGGTGATTAGGTACGGGAAATAGATTTAATAAAAAACACGGATTTTCTGACTCAAGGTTATATCGTATATACAACAATATTAAAAGTAGATGTTATAAAACGTATGCGAAAGAATATGAAAATTATGGTGGAAGAGGAATTGGAATGTGCAATCAATGGCTAGGAGAAAATGGATTTGTAAATTTTTTAGATTGGGCATTGAAAAACGGATATTCGGAAGAATTAACTATTGACAGAATTGATAATAATGGAAACTATTGTCCAGAAAATTGTAGATGGGTAACTAGTTTGGTTCAAAACAATAATAGCAGACATGCGAAATTTATTGAGTATAACGGAAAGAAAAAAAGCATATCTGAATGGGCTAGAATTATAGGGATTTCCAGAGATTCGTTAGCAAAGAGATTACATATGGGATGGAGCATTGATAAGGCATTGAGTACGCCTATTGATAAAAGATATTCAAGAAAATGCTAATGTTATATTCGATGGATTTATATGTAAAAGAATTATTGGAGGAAAAATAGATGACAGATACACAGATGGCAGTATCAGAGGAAAAGAAAGAGGCAGTTCAGGCAAGAAACAAGGTGACAGACTACAGCCTTGGAATTTTTGGAACGTCAGATAACTTCATTATGGCTATGCAAATGGCTAAAGCGCTTTCGAGTTCTACAATTGTTCCGGCTACATTTCAGAGAAATGATGCAAACTGTTTAATTGCAATAGAGCAGGCCAATCGGCTTAAGGTTAGTCCGCTTATGGTTATGCAGAATCTTTATGTTATCCAGGGAAGACCGTCATGGAGTTCTAAATTCTTGATTGCAGCTATTAACAATTCTGGAAAATTTGACATGGAATTGCAGTTTGAGGAAACGAAGGGCAAGGACGGAAAGCCATTTTCTTGCATGGCATGGACAATGAAGAACGGCAGACGAGTTGAAGGTATGACTGTTGATATGGATATGGCAAAAGATGAAGGCTGGCTTTCTAAAAATGGGAGTAAATGGAAAACCATGCCACAGCTGATGCTTCGTTACAGAGCTGCATCTTTCTTTTCTAGCCTTAATTGCCCAGAACTGACTATGGGACTGTATACAAAAGAGGAAATGCAGGACAACGACTTTAAGGAATATCCAGTGGAAGAAATGCAGATGCAGGCTCAAAAAGAAATTGCAGCCAATGCCAATATGGTTGATTTTGAACCAGAAGAACCGGAAACAGTAACCGAACCAGACGGCCAGCAGGCAATGCCGGATTTTATGAAGTGAGGAACAGTATGTGTAAAAGGGAATGTACATTCGGATCACAGTACTGTTGCCTAGAGTGTCCGTCAAATGACACTTGCAGGTCACAGTGCGATTATATGGATGCTTACGAGTATGCGGTAGACTGTCCAGATTATGTAGAGGAAGTGAAAAAATGCAGAATGTAGTATACATCGTTATGGCTTGTGGATTTGCCGATGATAGTTATTATGTTATCGACAGTGTATGGACATCTGAAAGAAAAGCTTTAAAACGGCAAGAAGAACTTAATAAAAATGGTGTCGATGGCATTATTGAAAATAGAGGGTGTGGTCTGTTCGATATTTGTACAGAAGTTATAAGTCATTAGATGCAGGAAGGAAAGATGATGAGATATCCTAATTTAGGATTTAGTGGAGGGAAAGATGTATAAAGATATTACTACGTATAGTCGAAATGACGTAAAAAGAGAAATACGTGTATTAGAAAATGAGGCTAATGGAATTAAGTTTTGGGTTCATAAACATATAGATTATGGCAATGAATGGCTGTTATCATGCTATGAATTGAATATTAGCAACGTACCTTTGAAAACGGAAGATATGAATGAAGCAAAGGAGAAAGCTCTTGTAGAAATGGCTAAGTTTTTCAATAAAATGGTACAGAAATATAAAAAAGCCATAGAAGAACTGAAAGATTAAGATTTTGTGGAGGGAAATATGAGAGTAGTTTCACAGGATGGGCGTCTGGATTATCCGTATGATAAAAGCGTGATTTTTCTTAACCCAATAAACAAAAGTGCTGTATCAATACAGTTATCTGGAGATAAAGAAGTTACAACATTAGGGCAGTATTCTACAAAAGAAAGAGCTCTTAAGGCTATGGAAATGTTGAGAAAGTCGTGGTTAAGAGAAAGTGTAGAATTTGAAAATGGATTTTATAATAAAAATTGCGTGTTCCAGTTTCCTGCAGATAAGGATATAGAAACAATGTATTAACTGAAAGTTAAGATTTGGAGGATACTATGAAAAAGTGGGTAGAGAGCAAAGAACCATCCGGCGCAGTGGTTCACACGCTTGTGTTCGGGCATCATGGAGATGATCCCAAAGTCATAGTGGCGTTGTTTAGAGATTCAGAGGGAGATTGGTTTACAACATCGAATGTGCTCGATACATACTGGGACTTGCTGACCGGCAAGGAAATGTGTGAGCATGATGCCAAAATGATGGTAGAGGAAATGGTGTACGACCATTTTGCGGATGAAAAGAGGTATTACGAGGAAATTTGCGAAGAGCTTGATATGGAAAACTGAAATTGATACTGAAGAAATAGAAAAAAATCCAGGTTTGGCTTGTAAGAAATGTTACCAGCTATGGAAAAATCTCAAATTGAAATATTAAACTGAAAGTTAAGATTGGGAGAGCAAAGATGAATACAGTACAAGTAACATTAAGTATGTATTACAAGATCATAGGCGCTGACTTATACGGTGGACCGAAAAGCGAAGGTTATGCGATGATGGCGTTTGATTTTGACACAGAAAATTTAGGAAGCGTGAATCTTCCGGTGATGGCAGAAGAGTGGAAGGCTGGATTTGCGAAAACCTGCAAAGTCCCGGTGGAAAATATAACCCTCATCTCCAGATGCGAGTACGAAGACAATACTGCAGATCTGGAAGACCCAGATGGAGTAATTGAGTTTTAAGATTGGAGGATGATAGCAGTGGGAAGATATGATAAAGACATAGAAGAGAATCCGTATCTCGGCGAACATAGCAAATTTACCATGCAGTTTGCAAGAGATCATGGAATTACGATGGAAGAAGCGTATCAACATCCCGTGGTAAAAGCTCATAAAGAAGATTTGAGACATTTGACAGAATGTTATAAATTCGCGAATGGAAATATGCGGTTAAATTAAGATTTAGTGAGGTAGAAAGATGATAAAAAAAGGCGACAGAGTAATTATGAATGACAAATATTATGTGTCGGAAAAAAATAAAGGAAAAGAATTTATCGTAACAACAGAGCCTACAGAGGTGTGTGGAACTTTATCTGTATGGCTTGATGGATTTAGAGGTTGCTATGCTGTAGATGGACTTACAAAAGTCAGTTAGAAGTGAGGTAATATGTAATGAGAATATTCAGATTTGGAGATGATGTGAATGGCAATGATTGCATACCAATGCAGCAGGTGCAAGTTACTACAAGATGCCGATGATTATGTATGGTGCGGCGCGGATATAGATCCAAGACCGAACCACCGAGAAAAGGGAGATGCAAAGCGGTGTCGCAGTAATTTTGCGCCGCTTGAAAAATCAGAGATATGGCATGAAAAATTTGCTTGGGAGTAACGTAATTTTAAGATTTGGAGGAAATATTATGGCTAAATATAGAAAGAAACCCGTGGTTATTGAAGCATTTCAGTATGATGGAGATTTAAAAGACCGTGATGGTAGCTGGTATGTACCAGCCTGGGCGGTTGAAGCTTACGAAAAGGGCGTCATGTATTATAGTTCTGAAAGCTGCGGCGCTCCGCCGTGTGAGCTTTTTATCGAAACTCTGGAAGGTATTCACCACGTCTCCATAGGAGATTATGTGATTCAGGGTGTCAACGGTGAACTGTATCCATGCAAACCGGATATCTTTGAAAAGACTTATGAGAGTATTAAGATTTGAGGTGTGAAATGTTTGATATCGAAAAAGCAAAAAGTAGAGGACTGGATCCAGCACAGATAGAAATCATGCAAAAAATTAACGAAAATAGCGTAAAAAGAGATAATTGCAAAAGGCATGATTTTGTAGATGGTAGCAGATTTGGAAAGTATAGATGTAAAAATTGTGGCTGCGAAGTGGGAGTAGAATTTGTATTAGGCTATAGACAAGGCTTAAAACATGCAGCAGACAATTAAGAATTTGGAGGGAGAAATAATAGTGGCAAAATTATCAAAAAAGGATATGGAAGAACTGAGAGAGCTTTGCTCGTTGGGGTGCGAATTTAGCGGAACAGCAGAAATTGTTCGAGAAATAGCCGACGAAGTTTTGCAAGAAAATGGCTGCCATTGTTGCCAATGCGATGATGCGACCGTCATAGATTTAGACGAAGATGTTGTTTGTACAGTTGAAGATTTTGCCCGGTATTTTTGGGAAAAGGCAGTTGAAAAAATATTGAATGTTGTGGAAACACAAGGAAGGTAAATTAACTATTAAAACCGCACCGAGATGGTGTCCGTTGAATAAAAAGGAGAAGGGCAATGATCATAAAACAAATTGCAATAGATGAGGCACTGGAACTGCATAAAAGAGGGCTGATGGTAAGATGGTTTGGTATCATCGCTAATATAAGGAGCTTTTTATGACACGTGAGCAAATCCGTAATAAATACGGAATTACCCAACTTGAACATCCTTCCATTGTAAACAAAGAGCTTTCTGAAGAAGAAGCTGCAGGATATGAAAAAATAGTAAAAATGCATGTTGCAAGCTTTTCAATATATTGGAATGATGACGATTCTGGAGATATTGATTGAGCTATTTGTATATTAGGATTTGGAGGAGAAAAGTATGGCAGAAATCAAAGTAGATATCATCAATAACGGTATTTTTGGCTATGAATGCCCAATTTGCGGCAACAAAGAAATTGAATTGGGACAGAATTTTTGTCAGATATGCGGAGAACCGATTGAGTGGAAAGAGGATTAACTTAAGATTTGCATGGAGGAGAAATGTTTATTATAAGCAAAGATAAAAAGGCAATCGTAAATACTGACAGTACAACAGTTATTTATGTCGGTTCGGATGGTATTACCATCAAAGCTGACTTTAAAAATGGGCGTGGGTGTCAACTGGGACGTTACGATTCACTAGAAGAGTGTAAGAAGACCCTGGAAATGATGGCGAAAGAAGTAGGAAAAGTAAATATTTTCCAGATGCCAGAATCAGCAGCAATTAAGGCTGAGATAGTAAAAAATGAAGCATGCTGGCATCATGTAACGGGAAAGAAAACAAAGGGGCATGGTGGTTCATGAGGCAAAAGAGCATCAAAAATGTTCGCCAAGAATTTAAAGATAAAGGCATTTTTTATACTCCAAAGGCACTTGCAGAAAGACTAAAAACGTATGTGGATATAGAACCAAAAAACGTTTATGATCCAACATGCGGAGCTGGAAGCCTGTTAAGTGTATGGGGAGATAACATCAAAAAATACGGGCAGGAACTGGACAAGGAACAGTTAGAGTTGGTCCGACTTCCGAATTTTACCGGATATGCTGGAGATACGTTGATGGACGACGGATTTAAAGGTAAAAAATTTGAATGCATTGTGGCAAATCCACCATTTTCTGTAAAATACAATCCAGCAACACTGGCAGAGGATGAGCGATTTCAAAAATGTCCAGCATTGCCACCGCCTTCAAAAGCTGACTGGGCCTTTATTCTTCATATTTTGCATCATTTAGATGATAAAGGTGTAGCAGTGATTTTGGAGTTTCCTGGAATTTTATACCGGGGGCAAAAAGAAGGAATTGTCCGCCGATGGTTTGTAGAAGAGAACTACATAGACAGAGTGGTGGAAATACCCGGGAATACATTTGAAGATACGACTATTGGAACATGTATAATTGTTTTGAAGAAAAATCGCAATGTGACAAATATTACTTTTGAACGGGGCGAGAGAACAATAGTAGTTCCGTATTCGGAAATTAAAGAAAATGGTTTTATATTATCTCCATCGACCTATTTACCGGATGAAATTGAAAAAGAAAAAATTGACCCAATAGAGTTAGATAAAGGGGCGAGAAAAAGTTTTTTGATAAGGCTAAAAAGAGAATTGGATTTTGAGAAAATGGTATGCAAAATGGAAGGAATTAGTATAGCACCGTTTCTTGATGCGATAAAACTAATTGTAAAAAGTTACTATGATTAAACTGAAATAACCCAAAATTTAATAAGCATACGGAAAGGGAGGTAGTGATATGGCAAGACCGAAGAAGAAAGCAGAAGATAAAGCCGTCAGACAGAGCGTGAGCATGGATTCTGTGCAGCTCCGGCAAGTAGTGGCTTACTGCCAGAAGAATGAAAGAACCATAGCGTGGCTGATAAAAAAGGCTGTTGCAGCCTTCCTGGAGGCAGAGGATAAAGTTGCATAAAATTAATAACGTTATGCAGTAAAACTGAAATTTAAATGAGGTAGCCTATGAATAACAAACATGTAAAGCAGTACATCATCCAGAACATAAGCCACATAGAAGACAGCCTGTTCCTTCGCCAGACCTACACACTGGTGAAGCTGTACCTGGAAAGAAAAGACCGGAAGAATACCGGTAAAGCCGCGTAGTATGAGGTTGAAAATTATTGGGACTGGATCTTCTGGGAATTGTTATCTTTTAACAACGAATACTGAAGAAACACTTATATTAGATTCTGGTTTGCGGCTAGTAGAAATTAAAAAAGGCTTGAATTGGGATTTAAGACATGTTTTTGGATGTATAGTCACCCACGAACATAAAGATCACAATAAATCGATGAATGACCTAGAAAACATTGGGGTACAAATATTTGCACCATACAGGAATGATGGCGTGAAATTCAAAGCTCCGTGGAAAGTGAGGGCATTTGACTTAACTGACTTAACTGACAAATGGATGCACACGAACGGTGATGGCTCTGAATGCCAGTGTTACGGCTTTTGGATTCAGCACCCGGAGATGGGAACAATGATTTATGTAACTGACACAGAATTGATTAAGTGGCGGTTCAAGAATGTAAATCACATTCTGCTTGGTGTCAATTACGATCCGCAATTGTTGCCTGGTGACGGTGCAAAAACGAACCATGTTGTCCGTGGACACATGAGCATTGATACAGCTTGTGATTTTGTGAAAGCTAATGCATCAGATCAGTTACAAAATGTGATTATGTGCCATTTGTCAAACGAAAATGCAGATGCTGCTAAATTTATCGAGAAGATGAAAGCAGTGGTTCCCAGAGTAAATGTAGATGTTGCAGAACCAGGTAAATGCTGGGAATTAAAAAATCCGGGCGAATGCCCGTTTTGACAAAGGGAGGGGTGGGCTAATACGAATTTATCTAAGGAAGCTTTGTATGAACTATATATAGTTCATAAGAAACCCATGCATGAGATTGCAAAAGAGTTACATATTGGTGTTGGAACAGTGTATAACTACATGAAAAAATATGATATTAAATCAAGAACAGCAAAAGAAGTATTTAAAAACTTAAAACAGCAAGGTTGGGAATATCCTCAATCTGCAAGAGAACGAATAAGTAAAGCACATACTAATAAGACTGTTTCGGAAGAATCCAGAAGGAAAATGTCTGAAAGCAAAAAGATTGGTGGAATAGGGCATAAAAAGATTAGGTCAGATGGATATGTAAGTATTTATTTTCCGGATTATCCGAAGGCAAGCAAAAACGGGTATGTTATGGAACATGATTTAGTAATGGAATGTATTATTGGTAGGCATCTGAAAGATGATGAGGTAGTACATCATATAAATGGAGTTCGCAATGATAATAGAAAAGAAAACTTGAAACTTATGACTTTTTCGGAACATGCTAGACATCATATGTTAGAAAGATGTCGCAATAAAAGGAGGAATGACTTATCAATAAAGTAATTTTAACAGGACGTTTTACACATGATCCAGAAGTGAGATATACACAGGGCGCTCAGTCAATGGCAGTGGCGAAGTTTTCACTTGCTGTTGACAGAAGATTTGCAAAAAAAGATAAAGACCAGCAGACCGCTGACTTTATTAACTGTACTGCGTTTAGAAATACTGCGGAGTTTATCGAAAAATATTTCCGAAAAGGGATGAAAGCCGTTGTTTTTGGACGCATTCAGACCGGAAGTTACAAAAACAAAGAGGGGAATACTGTACACACCACAGATGTTGTGGTAGAAGAGATTGAGTTTGGTGAAAGTAAGCAGCAGAATAACAGCACACCTTCGCAGGCTGATCCTGGTGCTTCTCCGTATGGTTCGGCTGACTCAGACGGATTTATGAATATCCCGGAGAATTTGGATGATGATTCATTACCATTTAATTAGGAAGTGACATATGCCAAGTGAAACACAGATGATTAAAACAAGTCGTAAAATTTGTCGGACTTGTAAATACCGTACACATAATACCAATAAAGAAGTCAGCTGCAATTATATAATTATAACCCATAGGAGCAGAAATTGCGAAATTGGGTGGTGTGATAAATACCAAAAAGAATAACTTAGAATAATCGAAAGGAGTAAGAGGTTTACCGGCCGGTACAAAAGACGTCTTTACTCCAAACAAAAATGAAATTCATTGATTTTTTTGCTGGGATAGGTGGATTTAGGCGTGGAATGGAACTAGCAGGACATGAATGTGTTGGCTTTTGTGAATTTGATAAATTTGCAGTAGCAAGTTACACATCTATGCATCTGCTGACTGATGCACAAAGAGAATATTTGTCTACTCTTCCAGAAAAGCAAAGGTTTAAAGAAATTTTGAAGGAGGAGTATAGGAATGGAGAGTGGTTTGCAAATGACATTAGACGAGTTTATGCTGGAGATATCCCGAAAGCAGATTGCTGGTGCTTTGGATTCCCCTGCCAAGACATTTCAATCGCAGGGAAACAACTTGGATTTCAAGGCAACCGTTCAAGTTTGTTTTTTAGAGTTATGTACCTTATCGGACAGCTCAAAGAAGAAGATAAACCCTCTTATATTTTCATTGAGAACGTTAAGAATTTGCTTAGTGTTAATGGAGGGTGGGATTTCGCCAGATTGCTCATTGAAATGGACGAGGGGGGGTACGATGCAGAATGGGAAGTGCTCAACTCAAAAGATTTTGGAGTACCACAAAACAGGGAAAGATGTTTCGTTATCGGACATCTTAGAGGGAGAAGTACCGCAAAAGTATTTCCTGTCGAAAGAACAGACGGAGAAAATAGTATTTTAATGATTGGTCATAGGGATGGATACAGAAGAAATATGCAAGTGTTTTCACCAGGTGGAATTACTGAAACTCTTGATACTGGTCAAGGTGGTGGGCGAGGACACCATGTAGCATTACCGTGTTTTATTGATTTGAGTTATCAAAAAACAGAGTTAACCAATAAAGCAAGGTGTTTACAAGCCAGACACAACAAAGGAATTGCAAATCATAAAGCTGAAGTAAGTGGAGTTGCAATTCCAGTTCTTACACCAGATCGTGCAGAGAAACGTCAGAATGGCAGACGGTTTAAGGATGATGGAGATCCAATGTTCACACTTACAAGTCAAGACAGACATGGAGTTGCGATCGAACCTATTGAAATTGTTGACCCACAAGGAAGAATAAAAAAAGCGGTTGTTCCGAAAGAATTTGTTCATACGATCAGAAGCCAATCACATGGAAACGAGCCAAATGTATTAATAAGAGTAGCCGAAGCAACTAAACAAGGATATTCAGAGTGTAGAGTTGGTATTGATGCAGTGAATTTATCAGTTCCAGGAAGCAAAACTAGGCATGGGAGAGTTGAAAAAGAAGTTGCAAATACATTAGATACCAGTTGCAATCAAGGAATATTCGTAAAAGTTTCCGATGAATTGATTGTATATGCGGTCTGGTATGAAAAATACCAGTGCTATATAGCAATTCGGAAACTGACTCCAAGGGAATGTTTTAGGCTACAAGGTTGGCCAGATGATTATTTTGAGAGAGCAGATTTTGTAAATTCTGATAGTCAATTATATAAACAGGCAGGTAATGGAGTAACTGTAAATGTAATTAAGGCTATGGCTTTAAAAATGAAAAATCAATGAGGTTAAGTGATGCAAAACTACAGAAACATTGCAAAAGCAAAGGCAATCGAAAGTTCAAACTCAAAGAAACTGTTGGAAATAAATCCGGCCCTTGATAATGAAAGCGGTATTTATTTTTTAACTAGAGAAGATGAAAATGGAATATCTTATTTCTATATTGGCCAGGCAAAACATCTTTTGCAAAGGATGTGTGGGCATTTAGTGGGATATCAGCATATAGATCTTTCTATTAAAAAGAGAGGTTTTTACAGCAAAGATAATCCGTATGGTTGGAAGCTGAATTTTATCCATTATCCAATAAGAACTCTTGATAAATGGGAACAGCACTGGATTTTGGAATACACAAAAAAAGGTTATCAGTGCCGATACAATAAGACTGCTGGCGGTCAGGGTGAAGGCAAGGAAAAGATAAATGAATTTAAGCCTGTTAGGGGCTACAGGGACGGCATACAGCAAGGCAGAAAGGCTATGGCTAGGGAATTATCGTCTATCGCAGAAAAACACCTCACAATTGCTATTAGACCTGATAAATCCAATAATAAGATATCCCAAAGGCAGTATGAAAAATTCCAGGAGTTATTGAAAGAGGGTCAAGATGTGGAAACGGAATAAACCAGCGTTTGAGTATGTTATTCAAAGGATGAGAAAATTAACGGAGGATAAAAAACATGAGATTAAAGAACACGGATGCGCAGAGAAAAGCAAATGCATTACGTCTCAAAGCTGTGCAAGCAGCTAGTGATGCAGCTGCGCTTCGGGATAGACCAAATACCTGGTCGGCCAATATGCCACCATATGCATATACTGAGCTGTGCCCGGATTCGGATTATAGGAGATAGAATGGTTCGAGAAGTAAATAATTGCTGTGGGTGCGCTACTCCTGGATATCCTTGTTTGGGAGATAGCTGCCCGAAGCGGCATGAAAAAACATTAATTTGTGATAAGTGCAAGTCAGAGGTGGATCGTCTTTATGAATATGAAGATAGGCAACTTTGCCAAGACTGCTTATTGAAACAATTTACAACGATTGAATGATACTGGAGTGGGATTATGGAAAAAGGCTGGATAAAGCTACATAGACAAATATTTGACTGTTCTATTTGGAACAGTAGGGAGGCGTTTGATAGAAGATCAGCTTGGATAGATATATTGCTTTCAGCTTCTCATAAGGATGTAAAAATGTTGATAGACGGCAAGACTACCATAGTTCCAAAAGGCTCCTATATGTTCAGCATAGAGAAGCTAAGTGCCCGTTGGTCATGGTCCAGGAATAAAGTCAAACGCTTCCTTAAGTTGCTGGAAGATGAACAAATGGTGACCACGGAGCGAACCAACAGAGGAACGCTGATAAACGTAGTAAATTACAATAAATTTCAGGTTACCGAAAATCTGAGTGAACCACCTAACGAACCACCAGATGAACCACCTAACGCAGAGAAAAAGCCTGAACCAAAAAGACAGATTTTTATTCCACCAACAGCGGATGAGGTCCAGGCTTACTGTGAGCAAAGGCAAAATGGAATTGATGCTCAATCTTTTGTAAATTTTTACAGTTCTAAAGGCTGGATGATAGGCAAAAACAAGATGAAAGACTGGAAAGCTGCTGTTAGGACATGGGAGAGAACACGGAAGCAGCCTGAAACCCATACAGATAGAAATCTTATAGATGAATGGAGGCAGTCATAATGACAAGAGAAGAAACTCAGAACTTGCTTGCAATGATACAGGCAACTTATCCGAACTTTAATCCTCCAGATAAGACAGCAGCAGTTAATGCCTGGAGAATGGCATTAAGTGATTGCGAATGGGATACAGTTCAACGGGCGTTTGCTATATACATGCGTACAAATTCCAGCGGCTTTGCGCCTTCTCCAGGACAGATTATGGAAAAAATCATGCTGTTAACTTCTCCACAAGAAATGAATGAGCTGGAAGCCTGGACTTTAGTAAGCAAGGCATTGAGAAATAGCACATACAACAGTGGTGAAGAATTTCAAAAACTTCCCGCATCGGTTCAAAAGGCAGTTGGCAGGCCAGAACAACTCAAAATATGGGCTATGGACGAAACTTTTAATGAGAGTGTTGCCAGCAGCAATTTTATGAGGTCATATCGTGTGGTTATGGATAGAAGAAAGGAACTTAATAAACTTCCTGAAAAAATTAGGGAATTAGTTGAAAATCTTAACCAGAACGCATTAGCAGGAAGGTTAGAGGCTTCGGATACCAAATTGATAGAAAATACGAGAGAAGAGGAAAAACAGAAAAATAAAGCTTCTGGAAGGTTGCATGGCATTCCTGATAATGCCATGGAGAAATTAAAAGCACTTGGCTTGAGATAATGTGAATTGGAGGTAAAGAGGTTTGTCCGGACAACAAAGTGCACTTTACTCCATAAACTATGGCAATAACTCAAAAGAAGACAAGGATTGAATATACACGCCGCCGAAGGATAAACGATGGAAAATGCCCTAAGTGCGGTAAAGAAAAAGATAGACAAGGATATTATTGCAAAGCATGTTTGGAAAAGCGCAATGAATATACAAGAGAAAGTAGGGCATTTTGGAGGTCACACCATATTTGCCCGGAATGTGGCAAAGAACGGCTTTTCGGAACCGAAAAAATGTGCATTGCTTGCAGACAGAAACAATATGAATGGAAGCAGAAAAGCAAGGATCCTTTAACAGATGAGCAGAAAGCAGCTATGAGAAATTATGGCCGCAGTGTATACAGAGAAAGAAGCGAACGAGGTATTTGTACAAGATGCGGGAAACGCAAGGCTGCTCCCGGAAGAAAGAAATGCAAGCTGTGCCTAGAAAAAGATGCGGAAAAGCACAGACTTCCTCCGAATGTCATACCTAAAATGGAATATAAAGAAAAAAATCATCTTTGTCGATACTGCGGATCACCGCTTGAAGATGGATCCAGGAAAAAAGTGTGTACTGTATGCATACAAAAATGTCATGATGATGCTATAGAACTAAGAAGAACACATCCAGAAAAATTTCCTCAGAATAAATTGTGGAAAGAAAGTAATCAATTAATTTTTAGAAATTAAATGGGAGGGCTTATGCGGTTAGGGTTTAATAAACTGAGTAAGCCAGAAGTTGATTTTTTATTGGATAACTGTAATTTTTCACAAACTGAAATCATATTATTAAAAATGGCAAGTGCTGGTGCTAGTGATATTCAAATGGCAGAAAAGTTAAATTTGTCGCTTTCCAGCATAACCAAAAAGAAGAAAATTGTTTTCAGAAAAATAATTGATTTTTTGGAGGTGTTTGAAAACATGACTACAATTTATGTTAATGGACAGCGTGTTACAAAGGAAGATCTGAAAAATAATGAAATTAAAATAGAAAGTGTAAAAAAAATACTTGCTGAGAAATTGACTAAGACAAAGTGATGTTGTAGACTATGGCTAGAATAAAAACCTAGCCATTTTCTTTTAGGAGGATGGCCTATGAGCAAATTGCAGGTGGCATATTTGAGAGTATCAACAGAAACACAGACTGAAAAGTACGGCTTGGATATGCAGAAACAAAAAATAATGGATTACTGTGAAAAACATGGTATTACTATTGACAAATGGTACATAGATGGGGGGTATAGTGGAAGCAAACTTGACAGACCAGAGATTCAAGAACTTTTGAACCACGCAAAAAGCGGAATCATTGATACAGTGTACATCTACAAGCTTGATCGCATGAGCCGAGATGTTATTGATACGCTGAACTTGTTTTACAAAATTCTTCCTGGCTATGGAGTTAAGGTTATTTCTATGACTGAAGAACTACGGACAGAAAATCCAATGGACAGGATGATGTTGACAATGAATGCGGCCATGAACCAGTATGAACGTGAAGTTATTCGAATGAGAATGTCCGCCGGGATGTTAGAACGCGTAAAAAAAGGATATTGGATGGGTGGTGGCAGAACCCCATGGGGATATTATTATGATCGCAATGATGGCATATTACACATTAATGAGCAACAGGCGTCTGTGGTGCGAAAAGTATATGATTTGTATCTAAATGGATTTTCTTGCGAAAACATTTCAAAGATTCTTGGATTTAAAGGTGAACCAATAGTTAAGGGGATTTTAAAACGAAAATCAAATATTGGTTTAATTGAATATAAAGGCAAGGTATATAAAGGCAGACATGAACCAATTATTGATGAAAAGGTATTTTGGAAAGTCCAAGACGAAATGAAAAAAAGACATACCAATGCTTATTTGAGTAGCGGACATTTACTGACAGGTTTGTGCCATTGTGGTTACTGCGGTGCAAGAATGAGATACCAGAAATGGACTGCAAAAACAATGAAGTTGGTGTGCTATTCACATTATCAAAGTTCAAAAGCATATATGCGAAAGTCAGATTGTTGCAAAAATCGTCCAGTAGATGCTTATAAAGTCGAAGCAGAGGTGGAAGAATGTTTTAAAAATTTTGCCATTAATATTAATGAGTATACTGAAAGTCATCAAGATAGCACCGAAATTTTAGTGGAAACGTTAAAAAAATCTGATACAAAAGTTAGACGCTTGTACGGCTTATATGCAGATAACCCTAGCGAAAATCTACTTGATGTGATAAAAGCAGAGGAAGAAAATATCAAGAAATTAAAAAAGAAACTCGATGATGCAAAAACAGAAAAGAGGTGTGATCCAACAAAAATAGCAGAAATCAGGCATATGTCAGATGTTTGGGACAGCTTGACATTGAAAGAAAAAAACAAAATATTGAAGCAATGCGTTGAAGATATAGTGGTTGACAAGGACGAAATTACGATTCGTTTTGTTACTTTATAATATACTTCAACTTTCTAAGTATCGCTGGACCGAAATATAGAAAGTTGAAATTCATAAATGGATAGGTTTTTATTCTGTTTTACTAATAATATACTGATAATTTGCGATAATTTGACGGTTTAACCGTCTTTTTTTATGCGAAAATTTAAGTGGAAGGAGGATGAGGTATGTTTTCTGATGAAGTTTTAGAAAAGATTTTTGCCAGAGAAGAATTGCAGAGACTTGATTTGCAAACTCAGTCTGCCGTAATTCATGCAATAGAGGAAGTTTTAGAGGAGGTAAAAGAAGATGCCAGTTCCGTATCAGAATAATATGTATCCTCAGATACCATATGGACAGCAGCAATACGGTGTAAATTCTTATCTTCCGTATATGCAGCCGAGATTTCAGCAACCGGAAGTTCCAGTGCAACAGGTTCAGCAACAAAATCCGCCGGTGCAACAGATGCCAAGGGGACTTAACGGAATGGTCGTGCAGGCAATTGAAAACGTGACAGCTGATTGTGTGCCTATGGATGGATCAGCAGCTTTCTTCCCAAAACAGGACTTATCAGAAATCTATGTTAAAAGTTGGTGTGCTGATGGAACAATACGCACATTGACCTATAAACCGGTTCAACCAAATACGACCAAAGAAGTACAGGCTGACACAGATAAAATGGCTTCTGGACTCGCACAGAACGTCACAGAGGTATTTGAAAGACATTTCAATGAACTTTCCGAAAAGATTGACCGATTAGAGCAGTCTATGACTAAACCTATGGCTAAAAGCCGTAGTTCTATGACTAAAAAGGAGGATGCTGAATGAATCCGATGAATTTAATGCAGATGTTTCAAAATCCACAGCAGTTTATGCAAAATATTATGGGAAACAACCAGATCATGAGCAATCCAATGGTAAGAAATATAATGAATATGGCTCAAAGAGGAGATATACAAGGCATAGAGAAATTTGGAAGGAACATTGCAAAAGAAAAGGGAATTGATTTTGATAAAGCATTTGCTGAATTTAAAAACCAATTCCCCATAAAATAGCTATTTGGACTTTGGAGCAAAAACTTTTTCTAGTGGCCATTTTTTTTGCAGGCGTTTGGATAAAGATTGATCGCTTATTCCGATTTCTGCGGCCCATTCATGAAGAGTCTTTGAAACTCCGTTATGTTCAATGATTCTGTTTGTTGACTTGTTTGTAGATTGAAGTTTGGAATCAGCCCATCTGCAATTTTCTGGACAGTAATTTTTATCATTGTTTATTCGGTCTAAGGAAAAGCCATTTGGTCTTCCTCCGACAGAAATAGACCACGAAACAAAACTCCAAAAATTATGCCATTCATTGCACGCTTTGATTCCTCTAGCGCCATACCGGTAAAATTTTGGGTGATTTGGATTTTCGCATCTTCCAAGCATGTTTTTCCAAAGTCCATAAAGTTCGTTGGCGCTTCTCCCGTCCAAGTAGTTTGGACTGTTTTTGAGCAAGCAACCGCAACTTTTTATAGATCCTTTTTTGAATTGATATGGTAAAACTTCTGTAGTTTTACCACAATCGCATAGACAAATTAGCTTTGTTCTTCCCTTTGGCTCTTTGTGTGTGGAAACAACAGTTAAAAGATTATTTCTTTTTCCGATGTAATCTTCCGGCTTTATTCTTGCGGGAGACTCGTTAGAAAACAAACATTTTCCGCAGGATTTCTGATATCCTTTTATAACTAGGTCAGGAGCGAGAGAGATTTCTCTTCCGCAGTCACATAGAAACAAAAAACAATTAGGAACATTTGACTCAATAGCTTTTCCTAAAACTTTTAGGTGACCATATTTTTTGCCAATATAGTCTTCAATTTTGTATTTGAGCATAAAAATAACACCTGTCCTTTCAGTGTAAATGTCCTATACAAGTTTGATGTACGGAAACTGTTAGGACAAACAGCTTTCGGGAGCTACCCTATCCGTACACAAATATTATACAACAAGTTTTATAAAAAAGATACTAATTTCTTGCAAGAATTAAGTATATATCAATTTCAGGAGGTAAAATCATGTTTAATTCAAACACACCTTTTACAATGCCGGTAACTCCTGCTTATGGCAACGGAGGAGATGGCTTTGGAGATGGCAATGGATGGTGGATCATCCTGTTTGTTCTGTTTTTCGTATTCGGAGGATGGGGCAATGGAGGCTGGGGAGGAAACGGTTCCAACTCTAGCTATTATACGGATTCTGCGATCCAGCGTGGTTTTGATAATCAGGCGGTTATCAGCAAACTTGACGGAATTTCTAATGGATTATGTGATGGCTTCTATGCTGTAAACAATGGCATGCTGACTGGATTTAATGGTATTAATACCAATATACTTCAGACAGGCTATGGCATTCAGCAGGCTATCAACGCTGATACAGTAGCGGGAATGCAGAATACAAATGCTATTCAGTCTACACTTGCTAATATGGCAGCTCAAAATGCTTCATGTTGCTGCGAAACCCGGGAAGCAATCCAGGGCGTAAACTACAACATGTCACAGAATACTTGCGCATTGCAGAATACAATGAACAACAATACCAGAGATATTATTGATAGCCAGAATGCTGGAACCCGTGCTATTCTTGATTATCTGTGCAATGAGAAGATTTCTTCTCTGCAAGCAGAAAACAACGATCTTCGTCGGGCAGCTTCTCAGGATCGTCAGAGCGCATTGCTCACAACTCAGATGGCTAATCAGACACAGCAGATTATCAACGCGGTTAATCCGGCAGCAGTTCCGGCATACGTTGTTCCGAATCCGAACGCTTATGCATATGGCTGTGGCTGCAATACAGGCTGCGGGTGCTAAAACGCATGGAATCACATACGGTTACAACAGAATAATCGTAACTTAACCAAACAGGTTATGTCTGCATAGCAGAATTACACAGGGCAGGCTTAACGGTCTGCCCTTATCATTTATGGAGGTAAATATTATGGCTGAATTTGTGGCTGTAGCTGCTCAGGAAGTAGCGCAGAATGGGAACGTAGTCTTTACAAGCACCGCTGTTAAAGGCGGGAATTGCATTAAACACCGGGAAGGATCCGGCATTATCACGCTTCGTGGGTTGACCAATCAGTGCAGAGCAAGATACTTTGTAAACTTTTCCGCAAATATCGCCGTCCCGACAGGTGGAACAGCAGGTGAAATTTCTCTGGCAATCGCAATCAGTGGAGAACCGGTTCTTTCATCTCAGATGCGCTCCACTCCGGCAGCAGTATCACAGTATAACAACGTGTCCGCCGGAATCTATATTGATGTTCCGGCAGGCTGCTGTGCGAATATTGCGGTTGAAAATACCAGCACACAGGCTATTGAAGTGGCTAACGCTAACCTTGTAGTTACCAGAGAAGCGTGAAAGGGTGGTGGAATGTATGCATGAATGGGCAAAAAAAATCCTGGAATGTGTTAAGGTAAAAGCGGAATCAATCGGAATTGAGAATTTTGAAGGACAAAATTTGGATGATTTGAAAGATTGGACAGAAATTGCTAAGAACATTGCTTGCTTTGATAAAGATTTTAAAATCGTAGAGGCAATGAAAAAAGCAGAAGAAAACGATGATATTATGGAAATGCTGGAACAATATGAAGATTATCCAGAAAGACGGTATTACGATCATTACCGCTATTCTGACGGAAGATTTGCTCCAAAAGGCAGAGGCACTTATCGCAGAGGATATGAAGGACCATATTGGAGAATGACCCCGGAAATGTACAAAGACATGCAGGAATACCGGGACATGGACAGAAATACCGGGCGGATGTACTACACTGAGCCAAGTATGACCATGAGCGAAAGCAACTATGATAGAGCAAAGCGCAATTACACCGAAACAAAAGAACTGCATAGAGCTAATACTCCTCAGGACAAAGAAGCCAAAATGAGAGGCCTGGAAGATTATTTCAAAGAAATTTCTTCTGACATCACAGGGATGCTGTCTGATATGACACCGGAAGAACGCAATATGCTTAAGTCTAAGATTTCTGCACTTGCTACCAAACTGTAATTGATAAAGAGGAACTATCGTCTGCCAGGCGATAGTTCTTTTTGAAAGGGGAAAATTATGTTTCAAATCAACGGAATACAATGGACCATAAGCAGAGTGCCCAGCGGAAGCACCTTTCTGATGCGCTCAGACGGCTCAGAAACCGTTGGAGTGACCGATTGGAACAACAGAACCATTTACCTAAATAAACGGCTTAAAGGGGCATTTCTGCGCAAAGTTTTGGCACACGAACTCTGCCATGTGTTCTGCTTTTCATACTCAATCCATATGCCTATTGAACAAGAAGAATGTATGGCAGACTGGATTAGCCTGTATGGGACGGACCTGGTGTATTTGCTAGACAATTTAATGTTACTTAATTCACAGAATAATGGTATCCTAAATACAGGAGATTGATTGGTGCGATTTGGATTTTTACCTTATTATTCTTCTACATCCTCAGCAGCTACGCGGCACATATAGCCGCCTAAAAATATACACATTGCAAGTAAAAAAACTAACATGGTTCGTCCTCCTTAAAACATTGATTTCTGATAAACTACATTTTTCAGATATTCTATTTTCTGCCAGGTTTCCAGGTCTGAACCGCTGACATATAAATACACATCAACTGAAACCATGTTGTAAAGTCTATATAAGCGTTCAAATTCTGGCATATTGTCAAGCCATTTTTCCCAGTTTGCGCGTGCTGTGTCTGCGGTGTGTTCAATCCTTAATAGATCGGATCTGGGAACATATGTTGACGGATTTACATACCAAGTAATTTTCCCGCAATTAGCAATATGCGCGATCTGCTTATAATCGCCGTTTTCTGAAACGGCTTTGTTATATACAGCCAGTCCGTTATCCTGACAGCACATAAACAGTTCAAATTTTTTCATATGTTTTCTTTCTTCCCTTTCACCCTGGGAGCTGGGAGATAAACACCGCCGCCCGGTATATGGCCGGGCTTGCATCCTCTGCGGCGGCTTAATTATTCAGTTTCTACCAGTTACGCCCGGATTTGTGCATTTGATAATTTCAAGCTGGATTTTTTCGCCCTTGCTGTTAAGCTCGTCAAATGTGATTAACTCAGTGTACTTACTTCTGTTTTCTACTGTATATTTTCTCATGGTTTGTATCTCCTTTTCTCTGTGGTCTGTTTGCTGTTCCTTATGGCTATATTATAACAAAATTAGGCACAAATACAACTCGTAATAATAAACAAATATTAGGCGCTAATATAAGCTGAAAATTGTACAAAATGCATAAGGCACAAATATGCATTGACAGTTAGGCACAAACATAATATAATGAAAGAAAACGGAAGGAGTTTTTGAGATGCCAGAGTACACAGAGAAGCAGAAAGAACAGAGAAGAAAAGCGGTTGCGGACTTTATGAAAACAGTAGATCGCGTAAACTGTCAATTTCCTTTAGGCACTAAAGAAAAAATAAAGGAATTAACGGGAATGAGTTGCAATGCCTTTATAAAGGAAACCGTCTTAAAAGAATTAGAGAAGATCGAACGGAAGAAAGCAAAAGAAAATTAAGCACAAATACACCGATAAAATATATTGACAATTAGGCACAAATACATTATAATAACATTGTCGAAAGACAATAGGCGAATGCCGGAAAGGAAGGTAAAAGATGCAAGACATGGGAATGACAGACAAGCAGTTTAACGGTTTTATTCGATTCCTGATTGATGGGTTAAGAGAAGCCAAGGAAGAACAGGACACCGAAAAGAAAGATGAGCGGATCCAGAAAATTCTGGACAACTTGCAAAGCACGTTAGAGGACTAAACCACCGGGACGGGCAACCGTCCCACATGAAAAGGGGTCGAATATGGCCCCTTTTTTGTGTCTTGTTGGTTCGTCTGGGTGTCCGTTTACTGGTTCGTTAGTTGGTTCGCCTGATATTCTCATATGCTCGAAAAGCCTTGTATTTACTGGGTTTTTGCTGGTTCGTCTGGTGGTTCATGTGTTAGTTCGCTTTCTGGTTCACCCTGTGTTCATACCGTCTATTTTTACGCTTTGAGGACATTTTCAGGAGCTGCGCCGGGCAACTTTCATAAATCCCGGAAACCAGCGCAAATCCTAGGTTTTCCAGTGCTACGAAGATCGCAACCGGACCGGACCCGGGCGGCCGGGAAAGTTGAGCAGATCAGCAAGCAAACAATGCGTGTAAAAATGTGTCCTTCCCCTTAATCTCTCTTCTTCCCTTTTTCCTTCTTCTTTCCCCCATACCCCCTATTATTATTCTATATCCTTTTATCTCTTTTAATCCCTTTGGCGAATTTAATTATTATATTAATTTTTTTATATATTTTATTTTTAATATAATCAACGATAATTATTAATATATATATATTATATAAGGGTCTGGGGTATCTGTAAAAATGACATAATGTATATGCTTGACAGATAAAAAAATCTGATGTATGCTTTATGTACAATATAGCTGAGTCTTGTAGGGTTGCCCTGGAGCCGTGAGAAGGGCGCACAACTCGGATCAGGATAGGCAGCAGGAGCAAGGACGGCAAAATTCGAGGCTACACGCTCACAGATGGGATCTATATCGGTTCTGTCTGTGGGCGTTTTTTATATTCTTTTCTGGAGGTGATACAGTGAGCAGATCTACAAAAAAAACTAATGCAGTCAGCACAGATGCAGGTATTGAAATATACCCAGATGATATGCATATATATGCTCAGGAGTATGAGGACAGTTTACCACACCCAGAAAACTTATATAAACTATCCTCCAGTACGTTTACAGGTCTTATAAGATATATTAATAAAAAAATGGGATTTACTAGGGCTATATATGACGATATTAATCTTTTAGATGATATATGGGATATGTATATAGATATAGCTTATAAATATGATCAAAAGCCTGTATTAGAAGAGTTTGCGTTATTGATTGGATGCTCAAGAGATATATTATATTCATGGGCTTCTGGTGAGTATAGGAGTAGTGATTGGTGTTCTAAACTTAGTTGTTCGAGGGCCGACACCGTCCGAAAATGGCAGAATGAATGCAGGTTAGGACGCTACAAAGGGGCCGCAGCTGGCAATGTTGGTTATATCTTCCTCTGCAAAGCTGTTGATGGTCTAGTGGAGACTGCTCCGGTACATATTGAGCCGCCAAAACAAGCGCTTACAGCCGAAGCACTCCCAAAGTTATCCACAAAAGTGGAAAACAATGGGGATGATTCTATATCTTGTGCAAATAACGAATAAAACCACAAAATATAGCATTTAACTATTCGTGAAACATCTCTTTAACGAATAGTTACAGAAATACCACCGGATTAGCTCCCAGGGGCACCGGGGTGGGGGTCTGGGAGATGCCCGAAGACGGGCCTACTAAGTCCCTCAAATAACCGCCAAAAACAAAAAGGCACTCTCCTGGCATAGATAGGATAATCCGATAAACTGTATAGATACAGCTTCTATGCCGATAAAATAATATAAAACACAAAGGGATGATACCAAATGAGTAGTCGTAGAGTAGTTTTAAAAGGTCAGGCATTAAGGATTAGGCTTGATGATGATATGGCAAATAGGCTGTTTGAGGAAAAGAACCGAACAGGAAAGAGCGTATCACAGATAGTTAGACAGGCGGTATCTGAGTATTTTAGACTAAAGCGAAAATAGCAAATATACGGGAGATGGTTGGATGGGAAGAGCTGAAATGCGTAGAATGCAAAAGGCTGAGCAAAGAAAGCAAAATACATATACGCTGACGCAATCGCAGATAGAACAGTTAAAGCAAGTGGCTTATGAAGAAGCGATAGCAGAGGCAATGAAATTGATGCTGACAATTCCTCTGGAGGTCTTGGCAAAAGATTATTGGCCTAGATCAGCAGAGAAAAGATGTCCTGGATTTGTTCAAAAGGTTTTAGACCTATACGAACAGTATGAGGCAGGAAAAGTATCAATGGATTCCATGGTAGAAGATTTATGGACATATGGTGGCGTTCGGTTTGAAACGGAAAAGGAGAACACAAAATGACATTTGATGAATTTCAGAAAGGTTGCCTGCGTACTGCAAGCGGGGTAACAGCGGCCACAAAGGAAAATATGCTGCTAAATGGTATTTTAGGAGCGGCCGGTGAATCAGGTGAACTTGCCGATCTGATTAAAAAGGAATTATTCCAAGGTCATCCGCATGACAGGGATCATTACATCAAAGAGTGTGGTGACGTGCTATATTATTTAGCCCTGATTGCTGAGTCTCTGGGGACAACACTAGAAAACGTTGCCATTACAAACAATCGTAAGCTCTGGGAACGATACCCAAATGGTTTCGAGGCGGATAAATCCCTGCATAGAAAAGAGGGCGACATTTGAGTAAAATGAAAGAATGTGAGAGATGCCCTAAGCTTTTCAAATGTAATGATAAGTTAGTCTGCGGGAACAGTAGCAGTGATAATTACGATCGGTTTATTGAAGCAATAGATGAATGCGATGTATATGGACCTGATGCAATTGAAGAACTTCCGTTTGCATATACAGAAGTCCACATGGATTTTTCTGAAATCGATTCAATTAATCATCCTGGACATTATGAAACTGGTAAGTTTGAATGTATCGATGTCATGCTGGAAACACAAGGCACTGAGGCTGTAAAGAACTTCTACATATGCAACGCATTCAAATATCTGTATCGGCACAAACGTAAGAGTGGCATTGAAGACATCAAGAAAGCTGACTGGTATTTGAAAAAATATATTGAACTGGAAGAGGCCAAAAATGAAGATAGGCAACAAGCAGATTAACGATGAATGTCAATACTGCGGAGAAATCCTTATCTGTGAGTTGTGCAGGCAAGGGCATGGAATAGGGCGCGAAAGAGAAAATATTGTGCAAATGATTCGCTGTCAGATAGGCCATGAAGAACGGCGGAAAAATGATGGGCTATAGCCAAGCGGTTAAGGCACAGGACTTTGACTCCTGGATGCCCGGGTTCGAATCCCGGTAGCCTAGCTGGGGTATGGCAAGGGCCCCAATATCTGTATGTGTTTTCATATAGGTATCCTCCCTGACCCACTAGCGGAAAGCTGATTAAAGGACCGTCACAAGGTCCGGTGGGATTTGTGAAAATCAACCTGTGCGCCAACGCAACTGTCATAGGCAGCAGAATCCTTCTCCTCGCAATAAGGTTAAGGTCAGTAAAGACGTTAAAATCCGTTCGGCGGTCACGTACAAGGCCGTCAGGTGCTTGCATATCACCTAGAATGCTTTCACGGGGCATATGCAGTTTGGGGAAGCGGCAACGATTGGCGGTGTTGCGGCTGACTGTAAATCAGTTCCCACGCGGTAAACATTGGAGGTTCAATTCCTCTCTTCCCCATTTCCATGATACAGCACAACAAGCTCATGTTGATGCTGTGAATAACTTGTCTGTGAGTAGAGAAAAGACATGCCGGTGATATGAGCTAGTCCGGGACTCACAGATTATATCCTGGAAGTACAAAAAGCGTGGTTTATAAAGGATATACTGTTGGGTAGCTCCCAACTGAACTGAGCGTATGCGGACCGTCTCAGAGAGATTGACAATGCTGATGTTGAGAGCTGGGTATATAGATAATGGCTTTGCGCAAAGCTTATATCGTGATATACACTGCCTAACATCGGCACCGCATCAAAAACGGAACATAGCTCAGCCGGTTAGAGCGGTGGCCTTATAAGCCATGTGCCTTGGTTCGATTCCAAGTGTTCCGATTTTGAAAATTGATTTTTGAGGAGTGAATAGCAATGCTAAGTGATTTCGTAAAATATGTAAAACAATATTGGCACGATAGACCAGATAAGAGTACACCGCTTAATGCTGACCGTTTGAACCACATTGAAAATGGCATTGCAAGTAACTCAGAAGCAATAAATCAAATTGCGAATGCCGTAGTTTCCAATATCGTGAATGACCCAGAAAAAATCGCAAGCATGGCTGCGGTATACGCTCTTCAAGAAAAACTTGGCACAGGTGAATTACCATCAGATGCACCTAATGCAATTAGCGCTATTAATACGCTATATAGTAATTTAACAAGTAAAATCATAAAAACATATTATAGCAACCTGACAACAGATAGTGATGGATTGTGTAACATTCAAGCAAAATCTGGTTATACACCAATATTTGCTTGGGTGATATACCCAACAAGTAGTATGCAGACATACGCCCGCATTCAATATAATCCGTACAGTGGTCAATTTTTTGCAAAAACACCATTAATTTCAAGTGGGATCGAACTTAATGTGATTTATGTTAAATTGGAACTAACGCATTGAATTAACTAAGCAGATGCAAAACAGTACTGATCATTTAATGAACAAAAATAATCATTATCCCAAAACGATAAAAACTTCAGCCCAATTAATATTATTTGTTATAGTCAATTTACCGTCATCGAAAGAAACTAATACATTTGTTGACGAATCATCGCCACATAAAGTATATAACCGCCCTCGGACATCGCCTGCAAATAAAGAACCATTTTTATCTGTATTACCATGAAGTACAAACCAACATATAGCGTTAACACTAAATGTATGAGATTGTTTTGATTTTATAACAGCATATTGAAAGTGGCCTAAATTACTATATAGCTCATATTTCATTTTGAATGTTCAGTTTTTACTGATCCTCTTTTACATTGTAACTTTACCGACTGAATGCAGGTTCAGCCGGTAACCTAGAAAAATTATAGGCAGAGGTACTACAAGCACCTTTGCTTTTTGAAAGTGGGGGTGCTTTCCTTTTGGCTTCCGAAAATTTGAAGCAAACAATCAGGGAATATGAAAATTACATACAGGCTAACGGTGTCGATTGGCGGGGTGTTCAGGCATACGCAAAGGCTTGTGCAGTGGCTATTAATGGTGAAAATGATATTTATTATGGATTACAACTTGCAAAGCGATCAAAGGAGCTGACGGAGCGTTATTGTTTAGAACAGACAGGTGGTGCTATATGGGAATTGGAAAAATATGCATTTGAGCATAAGACAACCAATAAAACCATATTGGAGCTGATAGACTGTTTTTATTCGGTTTTGCTTTTGGAAGCTCAACATAAAGTGATTGACAGCTTTTTCAGGTATATAGAGCACAAAAGAGAACCGAAAGAGCGGTTTTATATGCCTAGGCGCAAACAGCTACTTAAAATCGGTCTTGTGGATGCTTTACAGGGTATGATTGATGACAAGTACGACATTTTGTGCATTAGCCTTATTCCGGGCGCTGGGAAAACGACCATCGAAAAATTCTTCAATGCTGCAGTAATTGGCTGGTATCCGAAAGACTTCAATTTGTTTTATTCCCATAGCGGTGATATTACCAGAATGTACTATGACGGTATATATGATATAGTTACTAATTCAGACGAATATGCATGGAATGAGATTTTCCCTGATTTGTATGTGACAAGTACAAATGCAAAGACAGAACAGTTCAACGTAGGAAAATATAAGCCGTTCCCATCTGTGCAGTGCACATCAGTAGGAAGCAAAAATGCGGGTAAAGTCCGTGCTTCTAAGTTTCTGCTGGTTGATGATATGATTGGCGGTATCGAGGAAGCATTGAATCCGGCTATACTTGAAAAGTTGTGGAGTAAGTATTCCGTAGATGCACGCCAAAGAAAAATCAAAGATACTGATGGTAAGAATTGTAAGGAAATACACATTGCAACCAGATGGAGTGTCCAGGATGTCATAGGGCGTATCCAAAAAATGTATGAAGGTAATCCGAGGGTAAAGGTAATTGCTGTTCCTGATGTTGATCCGGTTACTGGAAAGAGCAATTTTGATTATGAATTCTCAGGCTTTGACGAGGAGTTCTTTGCAGACCAACAATTATTGATGGATGATATTTCATACAAATGTCTGTATAAGCAGGAGCCTATTGAACGTGAGGGCCTGTTATTCCCAGAAGATAAAATCAGGCGATATTTGAATCTGCCACATGGTGTACCTGAGATTGTCACAGCTCAGTGCGATACCAAGGGTAAGGGAACTGATTATTTTGTTATGCCAGTATTCCAAAAATTTGGTGAAGATTATTATTGTGTGGATGCCGTGTGCGACAATACAGCAGATTATGAAATGCAGTATGAAAATGCGGCAAATATGCTTGTCAATAACGAGGTTATTGAGTGCGAATTTGAGAGAAATGCTGGTGGTGACCGTGTAGCAATGGAAGTCAATAAGCGAGTAGAAGCAAAGGGATGGATTTGTAATATCACTGATGTCCCTACTGAAACTAACAAAGAAGCACGTATCTTCCAGTGCTCAAACTGGATATTACAACATGTGATATTCAAAGATGCGTCAAAGTATACACCGAAAGAACCATATGGTGTGATGATGACGTTGCTTAAGCAATATTCTGTATCTGGAAAGAAGCAATTAGACGATGTTCCAGATGTATTCTCAAACTTTGCGCTTAGGATTACGCAAGGGAACAGGACAGCAAAGGTTGAAGCAGTAATAAATCCGTTTAGGAGGTTTGGATAATGGAAACGAGAGAGTATTTATCTTTAGTAGTAAGATATAATCGAATGATTGAAAATAAATTAAAGGAAGTTGAAAATCTAAGGTCTATTATCTACAGCACATCGGCTGTTCAGAGTAATGGTGATAGAATACAGACCTCGAAGAATCCTGACAAAATTAGTTCATATGTTTCCAAAATTGTAGATATGGAACGTGAAGTTGACAATATTATTGATAAGCGATATGAGATTGTTCAAGAAATTGAAAGCATTCCAGATACGAATATGTATGATGTTCTGTGTCAGAAGTTTATTTTGGATAAGGATTTAAAAACCATTCGACTTAGAGGTGATATTTCGCTTAAACAAGTCAAAAGGATTTATTACAATGCATTGGCTGTTTTTGAAAATATGTACGGGAATAAGTATTTAGGTGGCAAAGTGTCCTACAATGAGTCAAAATGACCCGAAATGTCCTCTTTACAATGCTTTATTTTGAAAAAACAATGTGTTACTATATACTTGTAAAAATCCAATCCATCCAAACGTGAGAAGCGCTACCATAATGTGGTAGCGCTTTTCTTATGTAAAAAGAGGATACGAGTATGAAGCATGAACCTAAAACTGTGTACTGTCCTAGATGCGGTATAAGAGTAGGCAGATGGGACGGGCGTACATCAACACCAGTTATTTGTATTTGTAAAAAATGCTATAGGCGTGTTATCTATTATCCCGATAATGATGATACTGAACTGAAAGAGAGACCTGAAAGAAAATGTTCTTCAGGCCTTACTTATATGTAGGTGAAAACATGAATTTTACAAGAAACACAATGAAATTCCAAGACCTGGTTCATGGAGTTTATGGACGAAAAATAGCATATACGGATGTCGATAAAATCACACCACAGAATGTTGTGAAGGTAATTGGTGATTGCATTGGTGTTTTCTATGGGAATAAAATTGCAATCAGGTATCTGTGGCGCTACTATAAAGGTGATCAGCCAACTTTATACAGAACGAAGATTACCAATGAGGACATAACAAACAAAATCGTTGAGAATCATGCCTATGAGATTGTCCAGTTTAAAGTGGGCCAGACATATGGAGAACCTGTGCAGTTTATCAGCCGGAAAGATGATGAAGCCATTAACAAAGCTGTTGATGAGCTGAACGATTACATGGTAGATGCCAACAAGCAGGAAAAGGACATTAAGGCTGGTGAGTGGCAGTCAGCTACGGGAACGTCATTCAAGGCTGTACAGCCAAAGCAAGGTGATGTTCCATTCCGAATTACAGCCCCTACTCCTATGAATACTTTCATGATTTACAATCGGAATACGGAAGAACCGATTCTGGTTGTTCAGGAACTGAAAGATGAGGATGGTCGGTATTACAAGCTGGCATTTTCTGATACCATGTCCTTCAAAATGGTTAATAGCGATCTGGTAGAATCAAAGCTGCATACTTATGGCGGTATTCCAATTGTGGAGTATCCAAATAACCATGAAAGAATTTCAGATATTGAACTGGTTATTTCCATGCTGGATGCAATCAACAACATGCAGTCAAACCGCATGGACGGCATTGAACAATTTGTACAGTCATGGATTAAATTTGTCAACTGCGAAGTCGATGAAGAACAGTTCAAAAAAATGAAGATGAGCAGGGCACTGGTAGTAACGTCCATTAATAAGGACAATAAGTCTGATGTTGATGTGATGACACAGGAGCTTAACCAGACACAGTGCCAGGTTGCGAAAGATGATTTGTGGGATAATACGCTGTCAATTCTGGCTATTCCAACGAAGCAGAGCAATACCGGAGGCGATACACAAGGGGCTGTACAGTTGAGAAATGGATGGGACTTTTCTAAAACCAGAGCAAAATTAAAAGACCCGCTTGTTAAGTCGGCAGAGAAAAGACTTGCAATGGTAGTGCTGAACGTTTTGCGTGTTGCAGGCAACGGTTTGAACCTTACTCTACGTGATTTTGATGTGCAGATTAACCATAGTCCTCAGGACAATATGTATACCAAGTCACAGACACTATTACAGCTTCTTCAATGTGGCATTCATCCTCTTGTTGCAATAAAAACAGTAGGCCTTTGGGGAGATGCAGAAAAGACATTTCTGTTATCTAAGCCATATGTTGATAACTTGTGGAAGACTATTGATGATGTAGAAGAGCAGGAACGTAAGGCACAAGAAATAGCTTTTCAGATTGGCAATCAAAATCAAAATGGAAATAATATCAGTAACAGCAATCAGAAGGTAGAGAAGTGATGATATGGCGAGTCGTAGACTAGACATAGATGAACTGAATATAGCTGAACCGCTATCCTATGAGCAATATTTTGGAGAAATGGAGATATCGGAAAAGGAAAAGAAAGACCGAATTCAACTTGCAAAAGATATGGAAGTGGCTTTTTTACTTCTGTTTGCAATGGCAGTACAAGATGATGAGAATGCAGACAGCTGTTATCAGTATATTGATGATAAATATTGTCAGATTGCCACAGAGTACATGGGTGTAAAAGTAACTCCGGCATATATTGCGGAATACGCTGCGCAGGTAACAAAGTCCATTGTTGATACCACATTGGAGAATATCGACAGTGAGTATTACTTGTCAGAAGAAAGAGCAATGCTTCTGGCTGCGAATGAAGCGAATTCTGTTGGAAACTATCGCGAACAGGTAGAAATGATAAAAAATGGATACCGGTTCAAAACATGGCGTACAATGAAAGACAATCGTGTTCGACACACCCATGTGAGACTTGATGAAAATAAAATAGGAATTTTTGAGCATTTCGATGTTGGCGATGCGCAGATGATGTTTCCAAGAGATACGTCATTGGGAGCTGATGCCTTTCCGGAGGAAATCATTAATTGTCGATGCTCTTTAAGATATACGAAAGATTAAGCAACCTTTTTAGGGTTGCTTTTTTCTTATAAAAATTTGCACCTATGCGGTAAATAGGAAACTCAGCAGGAGCGACCTGCGGGAACAAAAGCGTGAGTAATGGAGGTAATTTTTTATGACAAGGGAACAAATCTTAAAGCTTTTTCCAGATGCAACCGATGACCAGATTACAAATCTGTTGAATCAGAACAACAGTGAAGTGGCTAGGGAAAAAGAAAAAGCAAAGGCTTATAAAGCTGATGCAGACAAGGCGGCTGATCTTCAGAAAAGAATTGATGACTTGGAGGCTGGAAACCTTTCTGAGGTTGAGAAGGTCAACAAGGCTCTGGAAGCGGCGAATAAGACAATTGCTGACTTGCAAAAGAACAATGCCATCAGAGATCAGAGAGAGGCTGCAATGACCAATTTTAAGATTACAGCTGAGCAGGCCAAAACGGTTGTGAAAGATGACGGTAGCCTTGACTACGCTGAACTTGGAAAAATTATGTCCGATAAAGAAACGGCTGCTGCACAGGCAAAGGAACAAGAGATTGCTAAAAATCAGGACATTCCGGGTGGTGGAACAGGCGGTAATAAAGCAAAAACAGATGCTGAAAAAGCAGCTGAGTCAATTGGAAAGTCACTTGCCGGAGTGAATGAAGCTGCAAAGTCAGTCGTAGATAGTTATTTATAGGAGGCAAGCAATGAAATTTACAGAGTCTAGTGTAACTACACAGAAAGAAATTTTAAAAAGAAGACTGGGCGGAGAACTGTTTGAAGAGATCACCCTCGATTCTACAGCTTTTACGAATCATGTTTGTAAGGCAGGAAATCCCATTGATGCTACTGGAAAAAAAGTAAATGCTGAATCTTCTGATGGGGCAGCAGTAGGAATACTTCTGACAGATGTATATGATTCAAACCCGAATGGAACCATTGTAAAGGCATTTGCATGTGTAAATGAGACCAATGCGAACACTAATGCGGGAATTACAATTGCTTCAGGAGTAAAAACAGCACTTCCGCTTATTGTATTTGAGTAAGAAAAAATGGTCATAAAGATTTGCGACCATTAACCGTATCGGTAGAAAGTGAGGACATGATGAATATTAGAGATGCGTATAGCGCTAAAGCGATTGCACTCGTAAATACAGAAGTTGCAAGTAACAAAATTGCATATCTTGGTTCCGGATTATTTCCGGCAAAAAAGAAAATGGGGCTTGATCTGAAGTGGATCAAGACATCTAAAGGTCTTCCGGTTTCCCTGGCACCATCAAATTTTGATGCTGTGTCTACTCTTAGAAGCCGTGAAGGTTTTAAGCTTACCGAAACAGAGATGGCGTTTTTTCGCGAATCAATGCTGATTAAGGAAGCGGATGAACAGGAAATTATGCGTGTTCAGGATAGTACGGATCCATATGCATCAGAAGTATTGAGCAGAATCTTCGATGATGCCAATACCTTAATTGACGGTGCTAATGTTGTTCCTGAACGTATGATTATGCAGCTATTAGCACCATCCGATGGACATCCTAAGATTTCCATTCAGGCAAATGGAGTAAATTATGCATATAACTATGATCCAAACAACACATATGCTACGAAGAATTTTGCTTCACTTGAAACTGCAACTGATAAATGGGACGATACTACTAATTCTGACCCATTAGATGATGTTGCTACTGCATTAGATGCGGTAGAAGCAGAAACTGGAGAACGTCCATCCATCATGATTGTTTCCAGAAAGACAATGGATTATCTGAAGCAGAATAAGAAAATCCGCAATGCTATTCTGGCACAAAATGTAACAGCTAACATTTTCATGAATGACAATCGTGTAAAAGAAGTATTCTCCAACGAGTTAGGAGTAAGCATTATTGTATACTCAAAGCAGTACAAGAATGAGGCTGGCACTGCTGCCAAATTCTATCCAGATGGATTTGCAACACTGATTCCTAATGGTGCATTAGGAAACACTTGGTATGGTACAACTCCTGAGGAAAGAACCCTTATGGGAAGTGGAGAAGCAGATGTATCAATTGTCAATACTGGTGTAGCTGTGGCAGTGACAACTACCAGTGATCCAGTACAGACAAAGACTACTGTATCTGAAATCGTACTTCCGTCCTATGAAAGAATGGATAGCACATATGTAATCAAGTGTTATTAATTGGAGGGCTATTACCATGAAGTTTGACCACAAAGTTAAATACAATGGCAAATGGTATCTTCCTGGTCAAGAAATTAAAGAAGTGGGTGAAACCGCTTCTTTACCATTTGACCAAAGGTTTACCAAAACAGAAATTAACAGAATGAGTACTGACGATTTAAAGTCTCTTGCTGCTGAAAATGGAGTTGTAGGATATGAATCTATGACAGGATCAGCACTGAAAGAGTATTTTATCAACTTGTTTGGGCTTTAGGAGGTTTTATGGCATATACGGTATTAGAGCAGGTAAAGATCCGGCTGAAACAATTTCATATCGATGATAGCTCCGGAACTGACATTACTGTGTTTGACCATAAAGAAGAAAATCCATTATTGGAGCAGCTAATTGTTCAGGCAACAGATGAAATCATGAGCAGGCGGATGTACCCAGAGAGTTATACAAAGGAACAAATTGAAAATGACATGAAGAAATATGAAAGTGTCATCGTAAATCTGACTGTGTATGATAGGTCGCAGGCAGGAGAGGCTTATATGGCATCTTATACAGAGAATGGAGTAAGCAGGAACTGGAAAGATCGTGATAGCCTTCTGGCTGGGGTATATCCGTTTGTAAAGGTTTTATAACTCCTCGATATCGAGGAGTTTAGAAGATTGTGCGTTATGATTTTGTTGAGGTTAACAAAACGATAGCAGGGGCACACTTTTTTGTGGCGGTGGGCAGTGTGTAATTTTTACAGCAGCAGGAGCTATGAAATGAAAGAAATTTTACTACAGACATATACATTGGCATTGCCGGTGATTTTAGGGTACATTGTTTGGCTTTTGCAACAGCAAAAAAAGGACAGAGATGCAAACAGCAAAGGTACCATGCTTTTGCTGCGTGTGCAGCTGATTGAGTATCACACTAAGTATATGAAAGAGGGGGAAATCCCCTCATACGCTTATGATAATTTTTCCGAAATGTATGACGCTTATCATGCTTTAGGCGGAAACGGAATGATTACTAAAATGTATAAAGAGATCCAAGAGCTACACTTTAAAAAAGGGGGCAAAGAATAATGGATATTACACAAGTCGGAACATCGTTAGCGATTGTGGTTATCTGCTATTTGGTTGGGCTTGGAGCAAAGACTGTAGACGGAGTTAAGGATAATTACATTCCAGTAATTGTTGGTGCTGTGGGTGGCATCCTTGGTGCGGTTGGAATGTATGTTATCCCAGATTTCCCAGCAACGGACATTATGACAGCTATTGCAGTGGGGATCGTAAGCGGGCTTGCCAGTACCGGTGTAAACCAGATTTATAAGCAGGTAAAAAAAGATGCTTGATATTAATAAGCAGAAAATGAAATGTTCCCGCAAAGGACAGCGTATCATTGTATATGAAAAAGAAGAAGATGGAAGCATAAAATACTACATTGATGGGGATGGGAATAAGATACCGATTATTGCTGATGAAAAAATTGGTTATTCCGAACCACAAGAGTTTTATGCAAACATCAGCAACAAACTTAGTGAGGTTCTTGTTAAAGAATTTGGTATTGATGATAGTAGCACTTATGTCCAGATTGTGACAGACAAAGGTTATCTATCACTGACTGCCGGGGACATGGTTTGGAAAAAGTCAGCTGTGGGATATGATGCTGATGGTGGCGTTGACCCACTGACTGCGGATTACACGGTCCGTGGTGTAGCTGACGAGGGGTTGACCGTAGACTTGTTCTTATTACAAAAAGTGGTGAAGTAATGACGGGCCATACCATAACGTTTAACCTTTCAGTTTCGTCCGTTAAAGCCGCTATAAAGGACTTAGAGGACTATAAAAAGGATTTGGCGAATAAGTGTAACATGCTTAGCCAAAAATTGGCTGAAAAAGGCGTGGAGATTGCCAAGGCAGAAATCATAAGTCTCGATGCTGTTTTTACAAGTGAACTTTTGGAAAGCATACATTCTGAAAAAACGGGCAGTGGGATATGGGCTGTGATAGCAGGAACTAACCATTGCGCGTTCGTAGAGTTCGGAACGGGACAAGTTGGTCAGTCTTCGCCATATCCATATGAGTTTCCGGATGGTGTTTCATGGGCTTATAATTCAGGGCGCACAATTCGGCAGGCTATGGAAGATATTGTCATCCATGGCAGCACATTTGTAAAAGCCGGCGAATATTACTGGACTTACATTGGCAAGGATGGGAAGCTGCATATCACAAAAGGCATGCCAAGCCGACCATTCATGCACAACACAGCAAATGAATTGAGGGACATTATAGAGGAGACAGCAAGGGAGGTGTTTGGCGCATGATAAGTGTAAATCAATGGGTATATGACCTTGAAAAGAAAATATTCTCAATCGTGAAATCCAGGGCGAGTGAGAAGCTTTCTGGGAAATACCCGAACATTTACTTTACCGATATTGAGCAGAACACTTCTAAGGCCCTGTTTCCTACGGTGTACCTGCATGAACTCCCTGGTGTTGAGAAAGCACAAGACCTAGAAGGGATCAGCGTGAATGCAGTACAAGAAACGTTCCAGGTTGATGTCATCACTAATACAAATCAGAGTGATGCAAATAAGGTTATGGCAGTCATAGCCGATGAGTTTAAACGCATGTGCTTCTGGATAACTGCAATGCCGGAGTTTTCCGGTGACAATGGAACGTACAGAAGCACGATGAGGGTGCGGCGCATTATTAGCGCAACAGACATTTTGTAGTAAAGGGCTTATGGCTCTTATTTTTTTATGAAAATTCAGGAGGTAAAAATATGGCTACAGGCTTAAAATCAAGGATTGCTTACAAAGAAACCAGCACTTCTGCAACTACAGGCGAGTATTGGGCTGGTACTTATAAGCTTTTGCTGAGAGCGAAGAGCATTCCGTCTCCATTCGGATCTCAGAATATGGTAGACACATCTACACTGGAGGATCTTGTAGAGACTCAGGAAATGGGAAGACGTTCTGCTGGTTCTATGGAAGTTGAGGGCGCTTTTGAGAAAAAGTACAAAGATGAGATGGTGACCAACGAGGGCAAGAAACTGGACTTTATCATTCTGTATGGAACAGACGGTAAGGGTTCAGAGGGAATCTGTGGATTTATCGGTCAGGAGTCCTTTGCACCTGGCGAAGCATCCGATGATCATCTGACTGGTACTGCAACGGTATCTGTTCAGACGGTTCCGAAGTGGATTGAGGATGATTATGACGTTGCAGTTGTTGAGGATGAAAATGGTTATCCGACAAGCATTACATTAACTAAAAAATCATAAGTAAGATAAGTGGGGCATTCTACGGAGTGCCCCCTTTCCTATGTATACCATAGGGGAAAGGGATAAAAATGACTACAATTAAGTTTGGAGATAGAGAATTAAAAATCAAGTATGGCTATGAGGCTACAATCAAGTCTGGCATTATTCGTGATCTGATGAATATGGATAATATTTCAGGAGACATGGAGTCAGTGGAAAAACTTTTACTTTTCTTACCAGAGATGCTTTTAGTTGGTCTGCAAAAATTCCACAAAGAAGAGTTTGGTTATGAACCGGAAAATAAAAGTCAGAAAGACGCATGTCTGGAAAAAGTATATGCGCTTCTGGATGATTATTTTGATGGTGAAGATGGAGACATGAATACCTTGTTTTCTATTTTACAGAAGGAGTTGCTTGAGAATGGTTTTTTATCCAGAATGGCAAAAGCCAAAAAGCAGAAAACGTCTCAGGCAGTTTTGGAAACGGCAGAGAGCAAAAAGAATTAACCTGGCAGACATATTGTAAAGAAATACGGCCGTATTGGTTAATGGTGTCTAAAGGTTATGGATTGACAGTATCAGAAATAGACGAATCATGCCCGACTGATTTACAGCCATATGCTGAGGCTAATATGCTTGAACGTAAACATAGAGATGTAGAAGCATGGATGCAATGGGGATCTTATGGGTTATCTGCCGTTGGGGTTGCAATTGAACGCAATTTGGCAGGCAAAAAGTCAAGAGCTAAGTATATCGAACATCCAGTATTGGATAAATACAAAGATAGCTCTGATAACGGTAATGTTGAATCTAATGAGGAATGCGCTGTCTATGAAATGAAGCAGAGAATTAACTTGCTAAGGCAAGCTGGTCTTCCTGAAGGGCCGGATTAAAGGAGAATCTATGAATGAGCGTAGTTGACAGATTAATAGGAATTGCAAAAGCAGAAGTTGGATATCTTGAAAAAATGTCAAATGATATTTTAGATAGTAAAACCGGCAATGCAGGTAGCAATAATTACACAAAGTATGCCAGGGATATTTATCCGTCACTTCAAGGTCAAGCGTGGTGTGATATGTTCGTAGACTGGTGTTTTGTACAAGCCTTTGGTTCAGTAAAAGCTAAACAATTGTTGTGTGGTGGCTTTAGCGCTTATACTCCTACGTCTGCACAATATTTTAAGAATAAGGGCCAATACCACAAATCTGATCCCAAACCAGGAGATCAGATTTTTTTCCGCAATTCGTCAAGAATATGCCACACCGGAATTGTAATAAAAGTTTCCGGTGGAAAAGTCTATACGATTGAAGGTAATACCAGCAGCGGTGCAGAAGTTGTCGCTAATGGTGGTGCCGTCTGCGAAAAATCGTATAATCTTAACAACAGCAGAATTGATGGATATGGAAGACCAGATTGGACCCTTGCAGAAAGTAATTCATACACTGTTGGATGGAACCATGATAGCAATGGTTGGTGGTATGCAGATACGAAATCAACATATTGCAAAAATTGTTGGAAAGTTATCAACCATCATAAGTATTATTTCAACAAAGATGGATATGCAGTAACTGGCTGGCAAGATATTGGCGATAGTTGGTATTACTTTGAGCCTAGATCAGGACATCCATATGAGTGTGCATTGTACTTGACAAATTCAGATGGCAAACAGGATGTGGGAAATTTTTAAGTTTTAGGGAGATAGGTGTAATTGCTTATCTCCCTTTTTTTGTTTTCAGAAAAGAGGTGTCAAATGGGAGCAGAAATAGATTCTCTTGAAATAGCGGTCAAAACTACTGCGAATGAAGCAAATAAGAGCCTTGATGGATTGATAAAGAAACTTGGTCTCGTGGCGGAAGGACTTTCGGCACTTACAAAAGATTCCGGATTATCAGATTTTTCAAAAAAGATATCTGATCTTTCTAAAAGTGGAGGGCTTGATAAAAGTGTAAAATCTCTTGGAAATGTTAAAAGTGCGGTTACGGCAGGCAATAAGTTAGGTAAAACTTTTGCAGACAGTATCATCAGGGGATATAAAATCAAAGATAAAGAAGTTCGGGCAAATATTCAAGAAATGACACAATCTCTTGCCAGAATGAATATTGGTGAGATTGCATCTGGAATGGATAATCCAGAACTTTTGAAAACTTTTGATAAATTAGGTGATACGGTCAAAAAGAATGCACAAGTTTTGCAATCTACCACTGGCGAATATGAAAACTTTTTTAACTATTTCAAAGGTCTAGGAAAAATTGATATTCCTAAAAACGTTATTGCCGAACTTGGAGATGATTGGAAAAGTTTACGCGCTACTGCAATGGGATCGTTTAGTACCGATGGGTCTGGAATTGAAATAGATTCTATTTATCAGGAAATGTCTGATAAATTTAAGGATTTATTTTCTGGTACAGAGGACCAGACGCAGCAGTTTAGAGAAATTATTGCAGCTGTCAAAGCTGCCAGATTAGATGCTACTAGACTGGTATCTGCTGGTTCAGAAGGCGCAAATTTCAATGAAGATGACATGTGGAGTGACTTGTTTGATGGCATGAAAGAAATGCGAGAAAAAATGGTTGCTCAGATGTCAGGTTTTTCAAAAGATATATCACGCACTGCTGAAGAAATCAGAGAGCAGTATGCAGACTTGGGAAAAGATTTTACCATGTCTGGAAATGAGAAGCAGATTGAAAATAAAATCACTTCTTTAACTAACAGTCTGGAAAATGCAAAGCTGAAACAGCAAGAACTAGAAGCATCTGGAAATACAGATGGCAAGACCTATGAGAATACTGTTGCAAGCGTTGTAAAGTATGAGAATCAGATTGAATCTCTTACTGCACAGCTGGATAACATGCGTGAATCTGCACGTTTAGCGGCTGAGGAAGCTGCAAAAGTGACTGAGAAACAGGCAGCAAGCACAGGGCATAATCCTAATGTGTTTACTGGCACAATTAATGGTGCATCATCAGAAAAACTTGATGATATGTTTGATAAGGATGATATATCGTCATATTTTGGAGATAACATTGAAAAAAGCGCTTCTGAAGCCCAAGAGTCTGTAAAAGTAGCTGCTTCTGATATGCAATACAATGCAGATGCTATGGCTCAAACGTTCGGCGAGTCAGCTGCGCAAATTAGAGATTGGGCACAGGCAGTAAGCGAATATGGAAAGTCTGCCGGAATGACGTTGAATGATCCAGCGATGTTCCAAGACAAAACGTCAAGCGGTGAGAATAATGCAGATGCATCACAGGACATTGAGAAAAATACAGAAGCGGCAAAACAAAGCATAAACAGTTTATCTGGCCAGTTGCAAAACATGAAAGACATGATATCTCAGTCTTTTAGAGACTTGGCAAATGGTAATATCTTTAAAGGGCTTGCAAGTTCAGCTAAAGGTGCTGTTTCTGATGCTGTCAGAAAAATGCCATCTATTGGCACAGCGGCTAGAGCAGCAGCGGGTGTAGCAAAGAAAGCCATATTAACTGGTTTAACTGCACCATTAAAGGCAGCTAAAAAGTCAATACTTTCATTAGCTTCTGCACTTAAAAGCAAGCTTATTAAAGCGTTCTCTGGACTTACAGGGGCAAGTAAAGGCTCTCATAATTCATTGCTAAAAAATCTAGGAACCATGCTTAGATATGCAGTAGGAGTGAGGACCTTATTTGCATTAATCAATAAGTTGCGAAAAGCTTTTGTTGACGGTATGCAAAATTTGGTCAAGTACAGCAGTGAGACCAATGCCAGCATGTCATTGCTGATGAATTCCACAAATCAGCTGAAAAACTCTGTAGCAGCGGCAGCATCTCCACTTCTTAACGCACTGGCTCCGGCGTTAAATACTATCATTCAGATGTGTATTAATGCGGCAAATGCTGTTAATCAGCTGTTTTCTGCGCTTACAGGACATGGTACATGGATTAAAGCCAAGAAGCAGACACAAGACTATGCTAAGAGTCTTGGAAAGGCTGGGAAGGCTGCTGATGACCTTAAGACCCATACACTTGGAATTGATGAGCTGAATATTGTTGACCAAAGCAAGAGTGGCGGATCTGGCGGTAGCGGTGCAAGCGCCGCTGATATGTTTGAGACTGATGAGATTGACAGCAAATACAAGGAGTGGTCTGATAAAATCAAATCCATGTGGGAAGCAGCAGACTTTACAGAACTTGGTTCTGCCGTTGGTACTTGGCTTAAGAACGGCCTTGACGCTATCCCTTGGGACGGCATTCAGGAGTCTGCCAGAAAGATTGCATCCAGTATTGGAACCTTTATTAATGGATTTGTTGAAACTGAGGGGCTGGCAACTTCAATCGGTACAACCATTGGTCAGGGAATTAATACAGCTGTAGACTTCGCAAATACTCTTTTGGATGTTACACACTGGGATTCCATTGGAAAATTTATCGGTGATGGTCTTAATGGGATTGTCAACTCTGTTCAATGGGATGAAATTGGACAAATGCTTGCAAATGGATTAAATGCTGTATTTACGGTATTAGAAAATGCTGCGACAACATTTGACTGGACTAATTTCGGAAGTAGTCTTGCGCTTAGTTTAAATACATTTGCATCAACTTTTAGCTGGTCTGGAGCCGCATCTAGTCTTAGTTCTGTTGTCACAGGTTTGCTTGATACTTTGATTGCGCTTCTTGACGAAACAGACTGGGGAGCTTTTGGCGAAGGAGTCATGGATTTTCTTGTAGGTATTGACTGGGAAGGCCTGGCAGAGAGATTAGTGAGCTCCGCAGTGCTGATTGTAGAGGGCTTATATGGATTTTTAGCCGATGCAATTACTTCGGTTAACTGGCAGCAAATTGGAATTAGTATAGTAAACGAATTAATTAAGATTGTAACCACTATTGATTATGCTGGTCTTGTAAGCAGTGCGTATACATATTTAGGCGCTGCTATTGGTGCATCACTTGCCTTGGCCGCAGGTGTTGGACAAGCTGTATGGAATCAATTGGTTGCTGGATTTAATGCGACTATAGCATATTTTGATACTTACATTCAGGCTGCCGGTGGAAATATTATTCAGGGCTTATACAATGGTATTGTAGATGCTTTAAAATCTGTAGGTCAATGGATAATTGATAATATTTTCACTCCGTTTATTGACGGATTTAAGGCGGCGTTTGGTATCCATTCTCCGTCTACGGTTATGGCTGACATGGGTGGGTACCTCATGGAAGGCTTGATTAATGGTATCAAAGACGGTTGGAATAATATCAAAGAGAGTGTTGGTACGGTAGCTCAAAGTGTCATTGATAAATTTAAGGACATCCTTGGTATCCATTCCCCGTCTACTGTCATGGATGAGAATGGTGTTTATCTCATTGAAGGACTGCAAAATGGTATTTCCGGTACTATAAATGATGTTTATGACATATTCTCTGAATCCAAATGGAAAGAGATTGGGCAAGGTATGCTGGATGGTTTAATCAAGCCATTTGAGAGCAGTAACGGTATTGATACAATTAGCACATTTGCTACTGACGTATACAATACTATTTCTGATACCCTTAGTGAGTCGCAGTTTAGCACGATTGGTACTACTGCTGTATCTGGTCTTGCGTCAAGTTTTACTACTACGGCACTGGATCCTATTTTTGGCAATCTTGAGACATCGTTAATGAATGCATGGAACCAAGCTGCTGTATGGTGGTCTGGAACAGCAATGCCAACATTTTTTAGTGCAAATGTTTCTCCGTGGTTTACCACCGAAAAATGGAAAACTACAACGGACGGAATGAAAACAGGTCTTATTGCCAAGTGGGACGAATTTGTATCTCAGTGGAAAACAAAAACTAATACGTGGTGGAATACTAACGTAAAAACATGGTTTACCGTTGAAAAGTGGAAGGAACAGGGCGATCACTTCAAAACTGCACTTCTGGATAAATGGGCTGAATTTGAAACCCAGTGGAACACTAATATCAACAATTGGTTTACCAACAATGTGTCTACCTGGTTCACAAAGGAAAAGTGGGAACCATTTGGAACCAATATGAAGGACGGTATCTATTCTGGATTTAAAGGCATTGTGAAAGAAGTTGGAGATTTAGTCAATGGCATGATTGACCTGTTCAATACTGGATTGTCCAGAATTGCAGAGTCTATGAATGACCTGATCAGCGATTACAATGAGGCAGCAAAGGAAATGCAAGAAGATACCATTTCACATGTATCTTTCAGAGCAATAGCTCATGTTGACATTCCTAAATACTCTGTAGGTGGGTTTCCAGAAGATGGTCTGTTCTTTGCAAACCATAATGAGATGGTTGGTCAGTTCTCCAATGGCAAAACCGCAGTAGCAAATAATGAGCAGATTGTAGCTGGCATTACTGCAGGAGTAAGAGAAGCTGTTGTAGATGTCTTAGCTCCATATTTGTCCCAGATTGCAGAAAATACCAGGGAAACTGCTGACAAGGATACGTCAATTAGTCTTGACGGGCGTGAACTTGTCAGTGCTATTAACAGCCGAATCAGCAGAAATGGATTTAGCTTCACTTAACTATGTCAGTTCCATTGATGAAGTACATGTCCATAATACTGATATAAAATAACCTACCTGCATAAGCAGTAGTCCAAGAAAGGCGGTATCAGTATGTATGAATTAGTGGAACTTAAAGGAAACGATGTATTTACAAATAGTAAGGTGATTGCAGAAGGGACAGGAAATCAGCATCATGCAGTAAGAGAGGTAATCAAGAAATACCAAAGCGATATCGAAGAGTTCGGTACTTTGCTCATTTTAAATGAGGAAAGTTCAGGTGGAAGACCCATGGAAGTTATTTATCTGAATGAAGAGCAGGCAACTTTTGTCATTACCCTTTTGAGAAATTCCAAAACAGTAGTCAAATTCAAAAAGGAACTTGTGCGTCAGTTCTATGCCATGCGCAAATTTCTTCTGGATAAACAGTCAAAGCAGTGGAACGACACCAGACTTGCCAACAAAGAAAACCGACTGAAAGAAACTGATGTGATTAAGATGCTTGTTGATTATGCGAAAGAACAGGGCAGTACGCATTCTGATAAACTGTATCTCACATATACAAAGTTGGCAAAATCAATCATTGGTGGAAATCGGGACACTGTATCGGTTACCGACCTGAATAACCTGACGTTAGTTGAAAGCATTATTTTACAGACAATTAGAATTGACATGTCAATGGGAATGCCATATAAAGATATTTACAAGGACTGCAAAGACAGATTGGAGAGATTTGCAGATATTGCATACTTGACAGCATAAGAGGCCATCGAGCCTCTTTTCTTTTGCCCCTTTATGTGATACAATATCCACAAATATTATATAAGGGGTGGATATTATGAAGTGTCCTAAGTGTGGAAGCGAAAACGTTCTAGTTCAGAGCGTACAGACTGGAAGTGTATCTTCTGGTAAAATCGGAGTACAGGAGTCTAAAAAGCAAAAAGGGTGCCTGTATTGGTGCTGCTGTGGTTGGTTGTTTGACTTATTATGGTTTGTCTGCATCGGTTGGTGGACAAAGCTTGCTTTTGGTTGGGAAAGAGGTTCAAAGGGACGTATTAAAGAAAGAACCATTAACGAAACCAGAGCTACATGTCAGAACTGCGGTCACACATGGAAAGTTTAATATTGGCATGAATTATCAGGGGAGCGAAAAACTTCCCTGATTTTTTATTTTGGGTATTGACTTTTTGGTGTGACATAAATATAATAAAGGTGTGACAAGAAAGGAAGTGAGGATAATGTCACCAGCTGGAAGACCAAAAGCAGAAAATCCAAAGTCGAGTAGATTTAGCATTCGCCTTGATGATTTAACAGAAAGCAGGTTAAAAACCTATTGCGAAAAGTACGGAATTACCAAAGGAGAAGCCATAAGACGTGGTATACACTTACTTTTGGAAAAAGAAAAAGAGTAATCGCTAGATTTGACGGTCACACGATTACTCCAAACACCAATCCGCAAGGACTGATAAATCTATCCTATCAAATTCTTGCGGAAATTTCAAGAATTTTTGGAGGATTTTAAAATGGATGAATTTGCAAAGATGATTTATGAGCAGTGGTTTCATTCTGATGAAGCGCAAGATTATACATGGGGACGGGAATATGATGATGCGTGGAAAAAAGTTTATGAGATTTTAAATCCAAAGCTGGCCAATGAAATTGAAAGTTCTATAAACAGGTGCGTATTTGATGTTCAAGAGAAGTCATTTATTGCAGGTTTTGCCTATGCCTGCAAGTGCCTTTCCAATGGAAAGATTGAATTTGGGGGAGGCATGAAAAATGAGTGAAGTCATTGCTATTGAAAATACAGAAATGCAGATCAGAGAGTACAACGGGCAGAGAGTTGTGACTTTTAGAGATGTTGATGAAGTGCATCAAAGACCTATAGGAACAGCAAGGAACGCTTTTAACAGGAATAAGAAACATTTCATTAAAGACGTAGACTATATTACATTGAAGCCCGAAAAACAAGGGGATACAGACTATGTACGCTTGGCGTACATACCCCAGAAAGGCATTACGCTCTTAACAGAAAGCGGCTATCTGATGATAGTCAAAACCTTTACAGATGACCTGTCATGGAAAGTCCAGAGAGAGTTGGTGAACACATACTTTCGGGTAAAAGCAAAACCAACAATATTGGAGCAACCTCCAGTTTGCCAGCCAAGCAATACACCTATACCCAAAAATCCTAGTTGGTGTGCTAGAAATCAGCGGAGGATGTATAGGATTTGCAACAATGCCAATGTGCCGCAGTTTGTGTTGGAATACCACATTATGCTGAAAGTTGGAGAGGAATTTGACTTGGAGAAGGCAAATGAAATCTACAAAAAGGAAGTTGGTCATGCCCCAGAGAAAGGACTTGACCTTGTTGAACACTTCATAGACCTTGGAAAAACTGCAGACGATTATCTTGACCGCTTGGAAGAACTTGACAGATTTTATTTTGGTAGAAGATTGAGGTAAATGCGCAAGAAACCTTGATATTCCAGCCCAAAACAGGTATAATAAAAGGGTAAAATTTAGCCGAATCCATCAGCTTTGCCCAATAGCCGTTGCGGGAAAAACAAGGCTTAAAGGATAGGACGAACTGAGTAAGGACGGCAAAAACAGTTTAAGAATCACGCTCACTAGATGTAGAAAATCTATGTCTGGTGGGCGTTTTTTGTTGCTTTAAATACAGAAGGAGATAATTGGATGGAAGGATTAAAAGTAACAGAGTACAGATGCCAGAGAGTTTTAACCACACAGCAGATTGCGGAAGCGTATGGAACGGACAGAAAAACAATCTCGTACAATTTTAACCACAATATTGATCGTTTTATAGAAGGAAAACATTTTATAAAACTTGAAAATGAAGAAAAGACCCTATTTGTGAACCGTCTGGAAAATCACGACGGTCTGAAAAATGCAAAAACAATTTACCTTTGGACAGAAAAAGGTGCTTTTCTTCACGCTAAGTCCCTGAACACGGATCAGGCGTGGGAAGTGTATGACCGCCTAGTTGACAATTACTTCCAGAAGAAAGACGATAAGATGAATATGCCGATGTCTTACCGGGACGCTATCGCACAGCTTTTGGAAAGCCTGGATCGGGAAGCAGAGCTACAGGCACAGCTTGATACAAGCAAAGATTGGTACTCTATCAAGCGAGTAGCAGCACTGAATAATGTTTCTTGGAAAACATTCAAATGGAGAAGGCTAAAAGAGGCTGGGGAACGTATGGGGTACGAAGTCAAGAAGATCTTCGACGCTAATTATGGGTCGATTAATGCTTATCATAAAGATGTTTGGGAAGCTGTTTATCCAGATTATGAGCTTTAAAATGGCTTTTATGACCGTCAAAATATGCCTAAAAATGTGATCGCTGAGTGATCGTTTTGGTGTACGTTTAGTGATTACTTTGGTGTTCAAGTAGTGTTAGGTATGTGAACCAACTGGCGAACTGATATTGATAGCCGAAAAAGCTAGTAAAATCAACGGTTTGCTAACTTTTTGAAAAAATATTGAACCAACCAACGAACCACCAGATGAACTACCTATTGAACCACCTAACGGACTACCTGTTGAACCACCACTTGAACTACCAGGCGGACCACAAAACAAGAATGTAAGAATATAAAGAATGTAAGAATATAAGAATGTAAGAAATTAAAAAGAAAAAGATTATTACTTACGTAATAATCTAAAAAGAAAAAGTCCCCTGATTTTACCTTTGGGGTCAGAAAGATTACTGCCAATGAATGGAGGTGTACCTAATGGCGCAAACAACAAAGGTTACTGGATCAGGTCTAACAGCTTTCCTGAACGTGAATGGATATGACTTTCCTTGTCCTAAGGCTGGGTTTAGTTATCTCATCACAACGACTGTCAATGCCGGAAGAAATGCTAACAATGCCGTCATAGGTCAACGAGTGGGTAGAGATCTGTATAAGCTGAATAACCTTGAATGGGCCATGCTTGAACCGGAAGTCTGGCAGATGATGTTGAGAGCAGTTGAACCTTTTTACATTCCGGTAACATTTGAAGATTATAGAACCGGAAAGCCGATAACCATAACAATGTATCCTGGAGACCGTGAAGCTAAACCATTGTACGCAGATCCGGAGAGCCATATAGTAACCAAGTATGAAAACTGCAAGTTTAATCTGATTGATGCAGGACTGGAGTGATAGCAAATGCAAACTGTAAGTGCAGCTTATAAAAAAGCCATGCGAAAACCTAATAGGAATCGTGGTTATATCACTGCCAGGATTGGTATTATTAGTTCCATAGCACAAAATAATATAGTGGCAAGTGAAGCAGACAATGATTTCGCTTATTTTGCAAATACAACAGCAGCATTTAAAGGCAATACAGTTAGCCAGGTATACGCTACACTGGAAGAAGATTTTGCCAAGGTTGACGGCACAATGTATTTTCTTCCAGAGCAGGATGACGGATATGCCTATTACAATAATGGCTTGGTTCCAGATAAAATCCAAGGCTCAGTATATATTAACTTTGACGGCAATGTGGCAGACATAAAAGGCTTGACAATTGATTTTGGCGAATATTACCCAACTTCATTTACGGTTCAATCTGATAATGGCACACAAACCTATGAAAATTCTTCCCGGAATTTCGTTACAGAAGATACATTCGATGCTATTTCTTTCTTGCGGATAACCCCACTGACAATGGTTAATGGGCAGGGAAGAATGAGGATTTTGGAATTTACATGTGGAATTTCAAATACTTTCTCAAATAAGCAAGTGAAATCATTTACTTATAAGGATTATGTATCAACGATTTGTGAATCGCTTCCAAGCCAAGATATGACTTTGACTGTAGATAATCAGAATCTATATTACAATCCAGATAATCCAGAATCAGCAGTTGCTTATATGGAACAAGGACAGCAAATGAAAGTGTCATTTGGATATGATCTGGACGGGACTAGGAATATTGAATGGGTTCCTGAAATTACAGCATTTTTAAAATCTTGGAGCGCAACTGATACAGAAGCCAAGTTCACAATGGTTGATGTGTTTGACTGGAAATTGAATGGAACATATTACAGGGGATTGTATAGACCAGAAGGAATATCTCTTTATGATTTGGCATTAGATGTACTGGAAGATGCCGGTATGAAAACAGATGAGTATGTGGTTGATCCATATTTGCAAAATGTTAAGGTATATAATCCTGTTCCTGTGGTAAAACATTCAGAGGCATTACAGATAATCTCAAATGCAGGCAGATGTGTATTAAGCGTTGACCGGCAAGGAAGGGTATGGATAAAATCATCATTTTTGCCAGACATGTATGCCAGTGCCGGTATTGATCTTGTATATCCGAGTAGATTTTTGTATCCAGGAGAGGATATTTTACCGGCAGGTATTAAAGCTGCTAACAACGAGACAAAATTTAGCCATGTTGAGAATGTTTTGAAACAAGATCAACGTATAGGCTATGCCATATATAGTAATGATTTTTCATTGGTTGACGGATCTGTTTTGTTTCTGCCGGAAGATGAAGCGGAGTATTCAAAAGATACAGGGTACGTTAGTGATAGTATAGCGGATTCAAATGGTGATTTTGAAGATATTCCTAAAATTAATATTGACTTAGAAACAGGATACACATGTTTTGGATTTTCCATTGATTTTCGTAATGTAGCACCTCAGAAATACCATATTATCACTTATTATCAGCAGGAACAGGTACAAGATATTGAGATAGTAAATCCACAACTGCATAGTGAGTATAAAGAACAACTTGAAAAATTCGATGAAATGGAAATCGTTTTTTCGAAAGGATATCCTAATGCAAGGATAACAGTTGATAAAGTATCATTTGGAGACTCGACAGATTATACGCTGTCACGAGATTTTAATTTAAAAGGATCTCCTGTAGCCACTAGGCAAGAAAAAATTCAGTCCATTACGGTTAAACGAAATATATATACTATGTCGCAAGCGGAAATCACTGAATTGACATCAGAAGAATTGACACTTGATAGTGAAGAAATGACAAAGACGATATATTTTACAAATCCTGCATATGGACTGGAAGTATCTGTTACTTCAGGAACGGCAATGGTCGAAATAATATCGAGCAGCAATTATTATGCGAATATCAAAGTTACAGGTACAGTCGGGGATGCTATTCAGATATCTGTAAGCGGATACGAATATGTGGTATCAGAAAAGTCTTATACTGAAAAGCACAATGATACAGGAGTGAATAAGACATGGAATAATCCGCTCATCAGTGAAGAAAAGCTGGCGAAGGACCAGGAAGAATGGTTAGCGGAATATTATCTAGGAGATGTTGATTATCAAATCCCCTGGAATGGAGACCCGCGTACAGATGCTAATGATTTATTCTTTCTGGAATTGAAAGACAGGGATAAGACAATGATACGTGCATATCAAAACGAACTAAATTATAGCGGTGCTTGGAGCGGCACATTAAAGGCTAGAAAGGTGGTGGAGTAATGCCATGGATACAACCTAAAACTGATTGGGAATCTTCTGACAGATTCAATGCCAGTGATTACAATCGGATAAAAGGGAACTTGAATTTTCTGCATGAAAGAGCAGAACAATTTTACCCTAATTTTGGAATTATTGATATGGGAGCTGATAAAGGGTATGCGGATTATCCGTATGCCAAAGAAATCAATAATTTTGAGAAGAATCTGGAAACCATCAACAAAAACGTTTACACCCAGAATATAGGCATGACATCTACCTTTTACAGCAATGGAGCATTTATCCAATGGAATGAGTTGAACAGGATAGAGTCTGCGACATTAAGAATCTATGAAATGTTGAACAGGCTGGAAGCTGGGTTGCCAGTATTAGCATTTAGACTTGGGAATGTGAAAGGAGTGAGAACCTGATGGAAACTTTAAAAACGAATTATATGGACGATATCATTGCATCTGGAAACAGTCGAAAATATACGCAAACAAGCAATGATGATGGCACAGTATCGTTTACAGATGCTACAAGTTATTCACAGGTTGGGAATACCTTTGGGGCAAATGATATCAACAAGACTAATAAAAATGTCAATCAGATAAATCATATTGCACCGGTTACACTGACTGCTACTGGTTGGGTAGGCGATACAGCCCCATATAGCCAAACTGTAGATGTTGAGGGACTTAGGGCAGACGATAATCCAATAATTGTAAGTATGCTTGCTGATGGGGCTTCTGTGGATGCACAAAAGGCATATAGTAAAGCATTTGGAATTATATCTTCTGGAACTGGAACTACAGCAGATGGCAGTGTAACATTTAAAGTTTACAAACTGCCAACTGTTGATATTGTTATTGGATTGAAAGGGGTATGACCATGGGACAGGTATTAATGATTGGTGGTAGTGGTGGAATTGACCTCGATGTTGTATCAGCCGCAGCGGACGATGTTTTGTCTGGAAAGGTAATTGTTGGCGCAGATGGAGAGCCTTTAACTGGTACACTAACCCTTAGTGGTGATGCCGGAGCCGGTGATGTGTTATCAGGTAAAACTTTCTATACCACCAATCCCAAAAGCAAGCAGACCGGCACCATGGGTATGATGAGTGGTGGGACTTATACGCCTAATACGGCTCAACAGACAGTATCATGCAGTGGTAAGAAAATGACCGGCGATATTGTTATCAAAGGTGATGGGAATTTAACTGGCAATAATATACTTTATGGGAAGTCGATATTCGGTGTTTCAGGTAATGTGAGACAATTTGTATCTCGTTTGGGGCAAGTAACTTCAGACAGTGACTATTATGTAACATTATCTCTTGGTTTTTATATTAAAAGTTGGATGTTTATGGCGGAAAATGGCCCACATGACTTATCTACTTCTTGCCCTTGGGATCCAAATAACCTAAGTGTAATATTGCCCAATTATACATTGGTTTCTCCAATTCGAAGCGGAACGACTTTTAAAGTAAAAGTTACAACCCCAAATAAGAAGTACAATTACTACGTTACAGGATACTATTAATAATATCCTGCAATCACATACCAATGTGGATTACCGGCATATGGGGGTGATGCAGAAAATTGTAGAAAAGTAAAAAGATATTAACAGTATATCACAATCAAGAAAGGAACAGAACAAATGAAAGCATTAGTAATTTACGATGCCACAGGTAGAATCTGGTCAATTGTGTATGGGGAAGAACAAGCCCCACAAGGTCTGTTGTCAATGTTCGTGGACATTCCAGACGGAGCAGCTCTTGAAAGAATTGACGTAACTAATCCAGATGAGCCTAAGGCAGTGTTTTCTTATCTGCCGGAATCAGATATTGGAAAACTGCAGATTAGAGTAACAGATTTGGAAAACCAGCTCACCGAAGCCCAGTTAGCTCTTACCGAGCAGTATGAAGCTAATCTGGCACTGGAAGATGAAGTCACTAACACCCAGTTAGCATTGACTGAACTTTATGAAGCAACCCAAACCACTACAACCACAAAGGAGGCTTAATCATGGCAAGCTACATGGCAACAGTATACGCAGACTTAATCCACAAGGGCAAAAAAACAATTGATGATGTTCCAGAGAAGATTAGAGCAGAGGTCGAGGCTTTGTTAGATGCTTAGGCTATTGCTTTTCTTAATACTACGAAAGGAGGTAAGCGATATGGCAATTATTTATGCAACTCTTATTATCAAAGGTAGAAAGACTTACGCACAGGTACCAGAAAAGATTAAGCCACAGGTAAAACAGGTTTTAATTGATCTGGATTGCGGAGAACTTGCAGAAGAAACAGAAGAATCATAAAAGTTTTTCGTTGCTCGTAAGAATATTTTACCCACTAAAAGCATATACTAGAAATGTCCAATGAAAATGGGCAATCAACTTCTGGTTTGGGGACATTGATTTTGTATCGGTGTCCCCGATGCTATCTTGACATAATCGAACATACGTTCTATAATATGCCTATCGCTACACAGAGAACGTGCGGTTTGGATGAATTGGAGGGACTTTTAGTGGATGAAAAAGAAGAGTATCGGAAGAAAATCATTGAAATGGTAAACAAAATTGAGAGAAAAGATATCCTAGAATATCTTTATACTTTCATCAAAGGCAAAATAAAAGGCCATATTTAAGTTGGAGACAATATGGATAATTTAAAAAACTGCACCGCACTGAATTATGACATGAATAATCAAGGGTCATTCCAGTGCGTTGCAATCGCAAAAACAGAAGCAGCAAGAGATGATTATGTTAAAAATGGTTTTGTGGTATTTTTTTCACCAGAAATGCATGGGATTAATTGTTGGGTTTTATGCCGGGCCAAATCGGAGGTTCCGGCTTAGACCACTCTAAATGTATCCAAGCGTAGTCTTTAGGGAACCCCTCTGAAATACCAATAAATTTCCACCCAAGTTTTGTATAGCTTAGAATTATTTCGTTTATGCGATCTTGAGATAAGTTATCGCATCTAATCATTTGTTTTTCCATAGTCATACCTCATTTGGCACGTCAATTCTATTGGTGACGTGCTTTTTCTTTTGGAATTATTCGGCAAGCGAATTGATTAATTCAATAACAAGTTTCTTTTTCTTTTCTGACAGTTTAAAGTAATTTTCTAAAGCATTTTTCAGCTCTAAATCCTGGGATATTTTCACATCCAGAGTGCCCTGTTCTACGGAAAATTCATTAGGGGATTTTTCTTCCCCGGTTAATAGATACTCTACAGTAGTCCCAAGATAGTTTGCAATTTTTTGCATTGTATCAGTTTTAGGCGTGGTCTTTCCCCTTTTCCAGTCGGACAACGTCATATTGGAAACATCAGCTGCCCTTGCCACATCTGCATTTTTAAGTCCTTTTTTGTCTAGCAATTCTTGATAATGTTCATACATAAAATTTACCTCAAAAAAATTACGGAAAACTTTAAAAATGTTATTGACTTTTAAAGAAAACCATAATATACTAGACCTAGATTAAGGAAACCCTTAAAACCTAGGCAAAATTAGGTGGTTATATATTGTTCTGACAGATAGTATTATAACGGATTTCCTTAATAAATTCAAGAGATTTTAAGGAAAGGAGTATGAATTTTGGAGAAAGAGAAAAAATACGGAAGTTCTTATGGAAGATTTTGCGAGATTATCGGCAAAAAAGGAATTACTCCGTACAGGGTAGCAGTAGATTTGGGAATTTCGCCTATGTTGCTTTCTGACTGGAAAAACGACAAAAGTAAACCTAAGTTGGACACTATGGTAATGATTGCTGACTATCTGGGTGTAGATGTAAAGCAGTTTGTTGATTAGGTCGGCATATTATTTATGGAGAGGAAGTGAGAAGATGAACGATTTGCAGGTTTTTAACAATGCTGATTTTGGTAGCGTGAGAACGCTAGAAATTGACGGGAAACCTTATTTTGTAGCCAATGATGTAGCAAGAGCACTTGGTTATTCAGTCCCCAAAGATGCAATTTCAAGGCATTGTAAGGGGGCGCTGAAACACCGCTACCTTACAGAAGGTGGAGAACAGGAGTTAAAAATCATTCCAGAGGGTGATGTTTACAGACTTGTCATTAAATCGCAGTTGCCCAAAGCGGATGAATTTGAACACTGGATTTTTGATGAAGTCCTCCCATCTATTCGTAAGAACGGTGGCTACATTGCCAACCAGGAAAATCTTACACCGGAGCAGATTGTAGCCAACGCATTGATAGTGGCACAGAATATCATTTCTCAGAAAGACAGGCAGATTGAGCAGATGAAGCCAAAAGCAGAGTTTTTTGATGCAGTGGCAGATAGCAAGACCGCAATTTCCATGAATGAGGTTTCAAAGGTTCTGGGAATTAAAGGATATGGCAGAAACAATCTATTTGAATTTCTCAGAAGTAGTGGGATTTTGGATAGGTGGAATGTACCATACCAGAGATACATTGACTGCGGCTGGTTTCGAGTAATCGAACAGAAGTATTCAAAAAACGGCGAACAGTGTGTATCTACTAAGACACTGGTGTATCAGAAGGGCGTTGACGCAATTAGAAAGAAAATACTGGATTCGGAGAAAACAGCATAAGAAAGGGAAAAATGGATACAGATGAAGAATGATAATGACATTGTTACCGTATTAGGTTTTATTGCAGGTGTATTGACTGTTTTGTTTTTGATGTTGAAGTAGAAAGAGGGTGAAAAAATATGTCTCCATATGCATTAACAGCAGATGAACTTGAAAAGACGTATGAAGGAAAACATTATTCCTATTACCGGCAATGTAACGGTCAGCAAGCATCAGAATTAGAAAAGAATGTAAGAATGCTAATTGCTGAAAATAATCTGACCGCTACGGTTGCTAAAGGGTTTCTGGAATATATGAAGTTAGTTATTGACGGCTGTTCATATCTTCCGAAAGAGAAATAACCCGAACGGAATGTTCTGAAAGACATTCACCTTCAGGTATCTCTTTTGCCAATCTGAGCATAGATGCTAATTTTTCGGAGTAAGGATATTCACTTCCACAGTTGGGGCAAACAACTTTGTCGGAATTGATATTCTCATTCACGATATATGAGCAATGGCAAGGGCAAGAAATTCTGATTTTAATAAACATTTTAATTTACCTCCTTGTTAAATGATAAGGAGATTATACCACAAGAAAGGTATTGGAAAAATGGCAAAGATGAAAAATCATGATTGCCCGCTTGGTGTAAGCTACGTGGCAATTAAGACTGAAAAAAAACACTGGAAAGAAATCTTTTGGAAGGTTGCGGATACAGTGATTGTAGTAGCAGGGCTGATGATGGTTGGAGCAGCATTGGCACTGTGGTTGGTAACAAGATAGGAGGATGCGCAATGTATATTGACCAATTTTGGGCCGGAGTTTTAACCACACTTGTGACTGAAGTTGCAGTGGTTTTAGGTTTTTTATTCTATGTAGCTTGGAGAAGCAGAAAATGAAGCAGCCGAAGAAGCTAAACCGGTCGCAAAAAGAAGCTGTTTCGGCAGCTCATTTAAATGCTGGGGAATGGATGCTGGTAGAAGAAACTGAGTTTTATTTGAAACTCAGTAACAAGACCACGAATAAGAGAAAAATCGTGGACAAATTTAAAAGAGCGAGGAGATAAGTTGGATGGATGAAAATAAAAATAGCAGAATCGTTCTGCTTACTAAATCTGAGTATGAAGTATTAGTAGATAAACAAGCTAGGCTTAATGTCCTTAAAGAAGTTTTTGAAACCTGCGGTTATATCTCAGATGAAGTCGTGAGGGCTATTCTGGGAGTTGAAAGAAAGGCGGTAAAGACGAATGAGAATTAAACTCTTAAGCATGCACCTTAAAAATTTCATGTGCTATGAAGAACAGGGTTTTGATTTCCATGATAAGACCGTGATTTCTGGAGCAAATGGAAAGGGCAAGTCCAGCATAGCAAGTGCATATACATGGTGCCTGTTTGACTGTGATTACGAAATGAGAAGTAATCCAGTCGTGAGACGTGAAGTGAACGGATCACCGGTAGAAGGTGATGTTGAAGTAACTATGGTTCTGGATATAGACGGAAGAAAGATTGCGGTTTGCAAGGTGCAGAAGCGTACTTATAGCAAAGACGGTAGTTCATATAAGGACGATAACAAATATTTTATTAATGATGTTCCGAAGACAAAAACGGCGTTTAATGAGTATTTGGAAATTGATAATGCTTTTAAGATGTCGAGCAATATCAACACATTTCTTAATCAGAAATCAGATGAGGTTCGCAAGTTTTTGTTCCAGACCGTAAAAGATATTCCAGATACGTCCGTAGCAGATAAATATCCAGATCTGGCAGAACTGGAAGCGCTGCTTGAAAAATATTCAGCAGAGGAATTATCAGCTATGAATAAGAAAAAAGTAGCTGATATTAAAAAAGAGCTTCCTATATTAGAGGGACAGATTAGGGAAAAGGAAGCGGACATAAAGGCAAAGACTGATATGGACGTATCTGATTTGGAAATTCAGAAAAATTACCTTAAGAAGAAAATTCAAGAAAACGCTGAAAAGCAGCTTGAAAGTGAAAAACTTTATAAGAATTACAATGAGCTGACTGACGGTATTTTAGAACTGAAAATGGAACTGTCTGGGCTTGAAAGAAAAGCAAATGAGTCACTGGTGGAAGAAAGGTCTAAATTATTGGATATTTCCATACAAAAGAAATTGGAGCGTGACAAATTACAGGCAGATATAAATGCTATCGAAACCAAAATTTCTGCGGCTACAGATGCTATTGATCGGTTAAAAGGAAAACTGGAAGGTATTCGTATAGAGTGGAAAGAGGAGAATGAGAGAAAGTTTGACGAAAAGTCTCTCATTTGCCCGTACTGCAAGCAACTTTATCCAGAAGAGAAGAAGGAAGAGCTTTTTACCAATTTTGAAAAGGAAAAGGCAGAGCTGCTTGCTTCAATCACAACAGACGGAAACAATACCAAAGACCAGTTGGATAGGAAAACAAAAGATTTAGACCAGTTTCGGTTAGATATGAAAGAGCGAAAAGCTGAGTATAATGCAGTTTTTTCCGAGATTAAAGAATTAGAAGATAAGCTTTCAAAACTTCCGAAAAAGCTTGATATATCTGATACAAGTGAATACCAGGAAATTAATCAGCAGATTACCGAAAAAGAAAATGCTCTTAAGAGTATGGAAAATATTTCTGAGTACCGAAAGGTACTTAAGGAAGATGAACAGGAGCTAAGAGAAGAACTTTCTGATTGCGAATCAAAAATCCTCATGTCAAATACGGAAATCGAAGAAAAACGTCTGGCAGAGTTGAAACAGCAGAGAACTGACATGGTGCAGCAGCAGGCAGATGCAGAAAAAGTCCTCTATCTGCTTACTGAATTAGAAAAAGCTAAGAATGAGGAGTTTTCAAACCAGATTAACCAGAAATTCAAATTAGTCCAGTGGCAGTTATTTGAAACTGCAAAGAATGGAAATTATAAGTCAACCTGTATTCCTATGGTTGATGGTAAATCTATTCTTACAACGATCAGCAACAAGGGAAACCGGATCCTGGGTAGAGTTGATATTTGCCAGAGCGTACAGGATATTGCCGGAATATCAGTTCCTATCTGGGTGGATGACTGTGAATCACTGGACTCTGAAAACCAGAAAAAGGTTTCTGACATGGTTATCGGTCAGTTGATTATGCTAGTTGTAAACGATAATGAAAAATTAAAAGTGGAGGGATAAAAATGCTGGTTATCGAAAAAGAAAAGAAAATTTGGACAGGGAAAAGGCAGTGCAGAGTAACCCTTGAAAATGACGGATTTATGTACAGCGTGAAGGTTGACGGTGAAGTATTTAAAAAGACCGTAAATGAGCTGTTTGCAATCCAGACATTCAATGCGATTTAGTGAAGGAGGAGAACGAAAATGAGCAAAGCATTAGATATGGCGAGAGAGCTGGTTAAACAGCTGGAAGAAGCAG